>Ga0247840_10000017_pt1 | contig 274510 bp, 311 predicted proteins | sample LaCruzMarch2015__FD_192404 | JGI IMG/M metagenome (GOLD analysis project Ga0247840, IMG submission 192404) | Freshwater microbial communities from meromictic Lake La Cruz, Castile-La Mancha, Spain - LaCruzMarch2015_17m | ecosystem: Environmental > Aquatic > Freshwater > Lake | place: Spain... | reverse complement strand
TTGAAAAAGAATAGAAGTATTAAGAGAAAGACAAACAAGAACTTATTCTTTTTTAAGTAGTTCATTTTAAAAGCCATATACCGTAGTTCAACTACCAATTTTAGTTCTTTTTGTAAGTATATACAATGGAGAAGTTGTGATTTGTGTGAACAATAAATTTTTATTTCTTCTCCCAATTTTTAAATAAAACAAGCATTGGTGCTGCGATGAATATTGAAGAATAAGCACCTGAAACAATTCCAACAATAAGAGCAAGAGCAAAAACTCTTGTTGCTTCTGCACCAACAAAGAAAAGAGCGATCAGAGAAAGCAGTGTTGCAAATGTAGTATTTATAGATCGAGTCATTGTCTCACTAAGACTTGTTCCTACTATTTCTTCAAATTTATTATCCTTATCACCGTCACTGGCATTAGCTAAGTTTTCTCTAATTCTATCCATAATAATAATGGTGTCATTAACAGAGTATCCAAGAACAACAAGTATTGCTGTCACAAAAAGAGTATCAACTTCAGTACCGTAAAGTAGACCAAATAGAGCAAAGAATCCTGTCGTTACCAAAATATCGTGTGCAAGAGCAATAATTGCAATGAACCCATATTTCCAAGAAGAAATTGGTTTTGATACTTGTCTAAATGCAAACGCTATGAAGATGTTTATAACAATAAGAAGAACAATAAAAGCTACTACTGCCTTTGTTTTTAATTCATTACCTAGAGTTGGACCAACTGTATTAAACTGATTTTCAGTAACAACTTTTGTACCACCAAAAGAAAGTGCATTTTTTATTTCATCTTTTTTCGCATTATCTATTGTAGGAGTTCTTATTAAGTAACCGTTTTCACCACTAGCCTTAACAACAACAGAAGATCCCATTTTAAATTCTGATATGGCTTTTTCAACATCTGCTTGTGCTGGACGCCCTTCTGCGTAACTAACACCAATTACAGATCCTCCTGTAAAATCAACACCAAACTTTAGCCCAAAGATAGCAACAAGAGCGATTGATGCAATTGTTAAAATAGCTGAGATTACGAAGAATATTTTTCTGTATTTTATGATCCACATGATTTAGTTTTTAGTTGTTAAGTTATTAGGTTTTAGATTAAAACCATTATTAAACAAAGTCTTTATTAACTTACTAGGATTGTTTGGAGAAACAGCAAAAAGTAATGTCTTTGAAATTATAATTGCAGAGACCATTGATGTTAAAACACCAAGACCAAAGACAAGAGCAAAACCCTGAACTAAAGCTGTTCCAGAAAGCCAGTACATAACTATAGCTGAGAATAAACTTGAAAGGTTACCATCTCTAATTGGTGGCCATGCTCTTTTAAATCCATCATGAATAGCATCATGAAATGATTTATTTTTAATCTTAAATTCATCCTTCATTCTTTCAAAAATAAGAACGTTCGCATCAACAGCCATACCAACTGAGAGTATAAATCCAGCTAAACCAGAAGATGTTAATGTAACTGGAATAAGTTTGAAAACAGCAAATGTTATAAGTACATAAGCAAGAAGAGAGATTGTTGCTATAACACCTGGAATTCTGTACCAAACTATCAAGAATATACTTATTATTATAAACGCTAGATAAAATGCATTTATAGATTTATCTAATGTTTCCCTTCCTAAAGATGCACCGACTGTTTGTGTTTCGATAAGTTCTATTGGAAGTGGTAAAGCTCCTAAGTTTAAATCTTGAGCCAAAACCTTAGCATCGTCAGGAGTAAAGTTACCACTTATTTGAGCAGTTCCTCCAGCAATTTCTTGCTGTATTACAGGAGAAGAAAGAAGTTGCCCGTCTAGAAATATTCCCAACTGTTTACCTATGTTGTTTTTTGTTATTTCTTCAAAAAGTTTAGAACCGTCTGAATTAAATGTTACAAGAACAAGTGGATTAGGATCCATTCCGTTAAATGATATTTGAGATTTCTGCAATTGAGATCCTCCTAAACCAGTATGCTCATATGCTTCGTAAATTTTTTTATTAACCTCTTCTGGTGTAGTGCTCGCGAGACTAGCAAATACATCAGCACTAGAGTCCGTAGCTAAACGAAATTCTAATACAGGAGTTTTTCCTATTGCATCAATTGCTTGGTCAATATCAGTAACACCTGGAAGTTCAACACTAAGACGATTTTCATCTGCATTATCACTAAAGACACTACCCTTTTCTACTTGAATTATTGGCTCAGAAACACCAAAGACGTTGATTCTTCTTTCTATTGTTCTTCTTAATGAATCCATTGCGCTATCTACTTCTTGTGGAGAAACTTGAGAAGTATCAGCTCTATAAGTTAAATGTGTTCCACCATCAAGATCAAGACCGTACCTAAATGGAAAACGAGAGTTTTCAGCTATTTCAGATGAATAAATAAAATACCCAAGACCTGTTCCTAAAAGAAGTAAAATTACGGCAATAATCCTTGTTTTTAACATTTTGCCATTATACGCATAAAAAAATAGGGGTCAAATATTAGAGTACCTACCCTCTTTTTTAGAAAAAGCATCTTTAGAATTAAACAAATATTTATAACCATACTGTTTTGTTATTTTTGATCCATCAACTGCAATTGGATAAGAGTAAGATTTCCAACCACCTTTTGATGTAGGAATTTTACCTCTCGATAAGTGCCACAAAATAAAGAAAGCAAATCTTATAATAAATGGAGATATCATAACTGCTTTTTTAGCAACAGCTTCTGCCATATCTTTACCTAATACAATATCACCAGGAGGACACGCATTGAATATTTCATAAGATACCTCTAAATTTTCAAAAGCTAAAAGCGTAGTTATGTCGTTAATATCATCTTCATGAATAAATTGTCTGCACCATTTTTTTGTTATAGGAGTAAAAGACACAAGAAGTGAAACTAAACTATAAAAAATATTTTTATCTTTACTATTTTTAAGCTGACCAGACAAAGCAGATTGTAATCCAAAACGTATACGAGTAAATCTTCCCCGAGGACCCGTAATAGCAGCTGGTCTAATTATAAACACCTGAGGAACTTCTCCTTTGCTTTTTGCTGTTTCGTATTTTTCTTTTAAATGTTCTTCAGCAATTCTTTTTTCTTCGGCATATAAATAATCACTCTTTCTGAAAGATTCTGTTTCTGTAAAACGGTGCTCTAACGTATTTGATGAATATGCAGAATAAGATGCAACTGTTGAATAATGAATTAATTTTTTAACTGATGGTAAAGAAAAAGCTAAATCAAAAACATTATCTGATCCAGTTACATTCCATTTCCACTGCAAATCTTTCTGACCATACATTTCACGTATCTGCCAAGCAGTGTGAATAATAATATCTGGATTATGAACAGAAACCTTATCTTCCCAACCAGAATCAGAAAGATTTGTTTGTATATAAATTAAGTTTTTAACATCTTTAATAAGATCAGAGATTGGTTCTTTATCTAAACCAATTATTTTTTCTATATCATCTCTCTTACTAAACTGATCAATAAGCATAGCTCCTACATAGCCAGATGCTCCTGTTATAAATACTGTATGTTTGTTACTCATTATTTTCCAGTTCTAGATATTAATGTCTTAATAGTACGCAATGCAATTTTTATATCCAACAAAAAAGACCTATTCTTAATATAATACAAATCGTACGCAAGACGAACTTTTGTTTCCTCAACAGAATGTGGTGGTAAGTCCTGATTAATCTGGGCCCAACCAGAAAGACCAGGCTTAACTATGTTTCTAACAGAATAATATGGGATCTGTTTTACCAATAAATCGAAATTACCATCAATATCTGGACGTGGGCCTATGAGAGATATGTCGCCTTTTAAAACATTCCATAATTGAGGCAACTCATCTATACGAGTTTTGCGTAAAAATGAACCGACCTTAGTGACAAAATTTTCATTACCCTCTTGACCAGGCCATTGTCCGCCAGAATCACTATATCTCATAGTCCTAAACTTATATAAAAATATTTTCTCATTTCCCTTACCAATACGTGTCTGCACAATAATCGGATTAGATCTATTTTCAATAAAAATAAAAGCTAGGGTCAATGGGTAGAAAATAAGAGATAATATTCCAAGTAATACAGAAATAACGATATCCATTAGTCTTTTGAAAAAGTCATAGAAAACATAAGGATGATTAGATATGTTTTCTAAAAACCAGTTATGATCAGCAGCTGATAATGGTATACGATCAAATATATCTTCATACATTTTATAATTATCTATAAACTGAACATTTGAGAAAATAAAGTCATACATTTTAGGTAAAATTGGCTGTATCTTTTCATTATGAATATCTATAGCTACAATTGACACACCTTCTTTTTTAATTAAATCAACAACATCATCTTTCGATTCAGAATGAAAATTATTAGGATCTATTAACTTAATAAACTTAAATCCATAACGATGATTATTATTTACCTCATTATATAGTTCAGTAACTTCACTGCCCGATCCAATTACAATTGCCTTATACCTTTGATTATTAAAAAAAGTACTAGAAAAAATAAATAATCTCCACACCAAGACTAATACAAATGAGATTAGTAGGTGTACGAATAAATTTGTCTTTGGTGCAATAGAAAAATATGGAATTAGATAGAAAAATATAATTGCACAAACACTATTTGTTATCTGTGTATTTAAAATAATGTTAGGTAATTTTTTACGAAAAAGTATTGTGTGCTTTTCATATAAGCCAGATATGTAGAAGAAAGCAATCCATACAAAAAAAAGTATTGAGAACGGAAAGACGTGTGTATTCCAAACATCAAGTGTTGGTATTTCAAAATATCTAACAAACAATGTGAGCCATAAGGCACCATAGAATATAACTATATCGCCAAGAAGTAGGAAAATTGGCTCCAATTTATTTACAATTGTCATTGCTTTTTTAGTATAGATTACATTATCATAACCTAATGGATTCGAGAATGGCTGCTATAAAAAACATAATGCTAGTAATAACCAAATCTAACTTTGGTGGCGCTCAAAAATACGTACACGATTTAGCTATTGAACTTAAAAAAAACAACTACAATGTCAAAGTTGCGGTCGGCGGTGATGGAATACTTATAGACAAACTTGTAAAAGAAAATATTGATGTAATAAGAATACCAAATCTAAACAGAGATATATCAATATTCAGTGATATAAAAACCTTTATTTTTCTATACAAACTTTTCAAGAAACATAAACCAGATGTTGTACATTTAAATAGCTCAAAAATTGGAGGGATTGGTGTATGCGCCTCACGGTTAGCCGGGGTACGTAGGATAATTTTTACAGCTCATGGTTGGGCTTTTAATGAAAACAGATCTGATATTTCAAAAAAAATAATAAAAATACTTTACTGGATAACAATATTTCTTTCACATAAAACAATAGTTGTATCGAATGCGATGAGGAATCAAATTTCTAATTGGCCATTAATAAATAGAAAAACAAAAGTAATCCACAATGGAATTAATTGCCCTAAATTCTTAAAAAAAGAAGATTCTTTAAATAATTTAAATATAAAAGGAGAAGATAATAAAATAATCATTGGAACAATAGCTGAGCTACATAAAATTAAAGGACATACTTATATACTAGAAGCTGCAAAAAAACTACCTTTTGTAAATTTTGTATTTATAGGAGATGGCGAAGAAAAAGAAAACTTAATAAAAATAGTAAAAGAACAAAATATAAAAAATATTATCTTTAAAGGCTTTATTGATAATGCATCTATATATTTGAAAACATTTAATTATTTCCTATTGCCATCATTATCTGAGGGCTTAGCAATATGTCTCCTCGAAGCAGGCCTCGCGGAAGTTCCTGTTATAGCGACAAATGTAGGCGGTATTCCAGAAGTTATTAAGAATAAATACAATGGCATATTAATTGAACCTAAAGATTCTAATGCAATAGTTAGTGCTGTTGATTTTCTAATAGGAAATCCTGTAGAGGCAAATAAATATACTGAAAATCTTAAAAAAGATATACAAGAAAATTTTAGTTTTGAAAATATGACATCAAAAACAATTGCACTCTACCTAAATAACTATACAATAAATTAATGCAAGGAGTTGAATTTGAAGAAGAAAAAGAGCTAACTCGTTCACCTGAAAAGGTTTATTTTGTTAAATCTTCGACATTTTCTAGAAATATACCACGCAAAAGAATGACAAAAAGCGAAGCTCAGACTACAGTTTTACTCATACTTTTAGCCTTATTACTGTTCTCATCTTCTGGTGCAATTTTTTTCAACAGCTTTAGAAAAAGCCAATTAGGTTTAGTTATAGATCCCTCGTCTATTTCTCAAATAGAAAAATATAGATTACCTGAAAATATTAGAGCATATATAAACTAGAGTATGAAATTAGGAAATAGTAAAAAGGAAATATTAAAAAGGAGTGGTTTTACACTAATAGAACTACTTGTTGTAATAGCTATTATTGGACTACTAGCTAGCATAATATCAGCAAACTTATCAAGTTCAAGAATAAAGGGTAAAAATTCAGCAATAATACAACAAGTAAGTGAGTACCAAAAAGCAGTTTCACTATATATTATAAATAATAATAATAAATATCCTGACGTGGGAAATATTGCTGCTCATTGCGTAGGATCAGGAAATGAAAAATGTTTATGGGTTGGAACAGAAATTGCAACAGAAAGTTCTGGACCACTTAAAGACCTAGATGCATATATACCAAGTTTACCATTCATTGATACACCAATATTAACAGGCATAGGAACGTATAGGGGACTTATATACGCTTGCAATGACTCTGATTGTAATACTGCTAATTTTTACTGGCCAGAAATAAATGTAACAAAATGTACAAAAGGAACAATACATCCAATAACACTGCAAGCACCCTATATAGGTACTAATGGAGTTTTATGTAAACAATCAGCAGAAGGCGGATCAAATTAAATCCCTAAAAATTCATTTTTCATAACATCTTTATGTGCAGCTTTTGCATAACGCCTCATACCCATAAGTATACCTAGACCAGCAAATGCAACTATTAAGTGAGTTCCACCATAACTCATAAATGGAATAGTAATACCTGTAACCGGCAACAAACCAATATTCATTCCAACATGAATAATAAAATGCGACATAAACATAATAACTAATCCAATACCAAATAATATTTCAAAATTAGTAGCGCCATGTAAGGCATTGTTCAATATTCTCCAAACAACTATTACATAAAATAAGAAAATAAATAAAACTCCAATAAATCCCCACTCCTCTGCAAATGCAGCAAATATAAAGTCTGTTTGATATTCAGGTAAAAACTGCAAGCGTGATTGTGAACCAAATCCTAGACCCTTGCCCATTAACTGACCTGATCCAACAGTTATTGTTGATTGGTACGCATTGTACCCAGCTCCTCTAATATCTTGAAGAGGGTGCAAAAATGAGACTATTCTAGTCTTTTGATATGGTTGCAGAACCATCGTCCAAATAACTCCAAATGACAATGCCCCTACCGCAAAAACTAACAATAAATGTTTCTTTGAGATACCAGACACCAAAACCATACCAAACCATATAGCACCAATGATAAGAGCAGAACCAAAGTCTCCTTGAGCTAAAATCAATAAGAAAAATATTGCGGCATAAACACCAGACACAATAATGTGCCTTATGTTCTTTATCTCTATATGTCTTCTAGAAAAATATTTAGCAAGGACAATTATAAGTATCAGTTTAACGAGCTCAGCTGGCTGAAAAGAAAATACACCTAAATTAAACCAACTCTGCGAACCTTGATAAACGGAACCAACAATGAATAACATACTCAACAGAGCAACAGCAAACATGAATAACCAAACAATAACAGAAGTTCTTCTTAAGAATTTAAAATCAATAAAACTAAATATAAAAAATAATGGCACAGAAATAGAGAGCCATATCAACTGCTTACTAAAAAAATCATTATTACCAACACTAAAAGAATTCATAGTAAAAAGGCCAGCAAGAACAATTGGTATTATTGCAACAAACAATATCCAATCAATACCAGAGACTGCCTTTAAAATATTACTACTGCCTAGTGTCATATAAAGGAATAATTTCAATTCTAGACACTTCTTCGCTGAAAGGCTTAGGCCAAGTAAATAATACAGGAACTTCTTGATTTTTTAGAACACGTTCTATGGCGGTGCTTGATACAGCAATAGCATTGTCTTCTTTGTCATAAACAATAACAACAACAGTAACATCATCAATGGGCAGAAGATCTGTATTTTGTATAATTGCATCTATACGCGGAGTTGTATCTGTTCTACTTAATCTTTCATCTTTTATTATAATAATGGGCTCTCTTGGGGTATCTTTTTTAAAAGTAAATTCATTATCAAATTTAAATGATAATCTTTCTGCAGAAAGTTTATTTGTAAAAAGAGTGTTTTCTATTATAGGAATAACCTCTTTAGGTCTCATATATGCAGTGCCCTTTCTTTCATACAAAATAACATTATCCTTATCGTAAAGATTAAAAGTGTATTGAATGTTTGGAATTCCCGCATCTGGATTTTGATTTTCAATTAGAGCAACTACGTTATATACACCAGGTGATACTTCAAAAAATCTACTCCATAAAACTACAGGACTCAACACCAGTTCTTTACAGAGAAGCTCGCAAGAACCGCCACAGTCTACACCCTGTTCATTTGAGTTTTCTTTATTATCAAAACAGTTAGCTGGTGTGTAGTAAATATTGAATAGGAAATAGGAAATAGGAATAGCTAGAATTAGAAAAAAAATAGTTATTATTGTGTTTCGCCTACGCGTTCCCCATGACATATGTTAAGTATAAATTAAAAGTAAGAAATTAGAAATTAAAAATCACCCATACACACAAAAGCTCCGTTTTTACGCGGAGCTTTTGTGTTTATAATATTTAGAAAGAACATGAGTGCACCTTCTGCACTCTAAACTGGCGGTCACCTACTCTCCCCTTGCGAGTACCATCAGCGCTAACAAGCTTAACTTCCGAGTTCGGAATGGGATCGGGTGTTTCCCTGTTGCTAAACCACCAGATTAGAAAGAAGAAGGACTTCTCTGTGACCTTGTCATGTTTGAAAACAATTTTTATTGCGTTCAAGCACGACAAGATCACTACATAACATATCAATAACATCGTTTGTACTATAAATGAATCTGAATTGATTTTCAGAGTTCCTAATAGGATCGAGCGATTAGTACACCTTGGCTAAACACATTACTGTGCGTACACCTAGTGCCTATCAACCTAGTCGTCTCCTAGGGCTCTTAAACGATTCCTAATCTTGGGGTGGGCTTCCCGCTTAGATGCTTTCAGCGGTTATCCCTTCCCGACTTAGCTACCCAACGTTGCCACGGGCGTGACAGCTGGTAGACCAGAGGTCAGTCCCTCTCGGTCCTCTCGTACTAGAGAGAGCTCCCCTCAAGAATCAACGCCTGCAGCGTATAGAGAACCAACCTGTCTCACGACGGTCTGAACCCAGCTCGCGTACCTTTTTAATTGGCGAACAGCCAAACCCTTGGGACCTTCTCCAGCCCCAGGATAAGATGAGCCGACATCGCTCTAACTCTCCTGATTTCTCAGAAAACTGGACTATATCATCATCTAATAAATTAATTATTAGAGCTTGGCGTATAGTCTCTGAGGATTCTTCATATTTTAATTATTATTTTTTAATTAACAATTAAAAACGTAGAAGCCTTTCCTGCTGATTGTCCAATCCAAAACTTTTTCGATCCATTCAGCTTATTCTTTCGAATTACTGTTTAGGAAGTTTTGGCTCTAAGGATGTTCCAGCATTTGGCCAAGTATTTTAAACTGTATATTTTTGTTCATTTATGGTTGTAAAAATATACAATTCCGACTATGTGATCACTCACACCGCACCCCAATGTGTTAAGGTGCCGAACATCGCCGTCGCTATGGACGCTTAGGCGATACCAGCCTGTTATCCCCAGGGTAACTTTTATCCGTTAATCTCGAGCGTCGTCTAAAAACCACTCTCGGTTCATTATGCTCCACTTTCGTGCCTGCTTGTCATGTACGACTTGCAGTCAAGCTCTCTTATGCCATTACACTATCGGCACGGTTTCCATTCGCGCCTAGAGAACCTTTAGACTCCTCCGTTACTCTTTAGGAGGATAGCGCCCCACTAAAACTGCCCACCAGATACTGTTCCAATTCCGTTTTACGTAATTGGTTAGACTACATCACCTCAGAGGGTGGTATTTCAAGGTCGGCTCCACATTCCCCAAAAGGAATGTCTCAAAGCCTCCCACCTATTCTGCGCAAAGAAATCATGCAGCCAATATCAAGATGCAGTAAAGCTCCTGGGGTCTTTCTGTACTGCTGCAGGTAACCGGCGTCTTCACCGGTATTGTATTTTCACCGAGCAAATCCCCGAGACAGCGTCCTGATCGTTACGCCATTCGTGCGCGTCTGAACTTACCAGACAAGGAATTTCGCTACCTTAGGACCGTTATAGTTACGGCCGACATTCACCGGGGCTTATATCAGTCAGCACCAAACATTTTAATCTCGAAAATCTTTCAAGAGCAAAATGTTTGGCACCGCCAATATTTGACCTTCCGGCATTGGTCAGGCGTCACCCCCTATACATCCTCTTACGAGTTCGCAGGGAGCTGTGTTTTTGGTAAACAGTCGCCAGGACATCTTTAGCTGCGGCCCATATTGCTATGGGCAAGCCTTATTGCAAACTTACGGCTGCTTTTTTGCCGAGTTCCTTGGGGATACCTTACTCGTTCGTCTTAGTCTTCTCGACCTGAGTACCTGTGTCGGTTTACGGTACGGTCTTGTTATGCTTATTCTTAGGAGCTTTTCTCGGAAGCGTGCTCATGTAAATTTCTCTGTCCGAAAACAGAAATTTTGGCTCATCTTGAAGTATTGTCTGCCGGATTTACCTAACTGACCTTCTCAAAGCACCAACGCAAATCCAGTAATGCGCTTACACTACAACCCTTCGTCCCTCCATCGAAACATAACAAGGTCATGGAATATTAACCATGTGTCCATCGAATCCGACTTTCGTCATTTCCTTAGGACCGACTAACCCTTCGCTGATTATCATTGCAAAGGAAACCTTACTCTTTCGACGTGCAGGGATCTCACCTGCATTGTGGTTACTTGTGCCAACATTCTTACTTCCATACGCTCCACTATGGGTCGCCCCTTTAGCTTCACTGCAAATGGAAAACTCTCCTACCGCTCGTGAATAAATTCACGGCCCTCATCTTCGGTACCACACTTAGCCCCGAGTATTTGCGGCGCAGAATCTCTGAGTGAGTGAGCTGTTACGCTATCTTTAAAGGATGGCTGCTTCTAAGCCAACCTCCTCACTGTCAGAGAAATTCCACCACCTTAAGTGCACTTAGTGTAGATTTTGGGACCTTAAATTGAGATCTGGGCTGTTTCCCTTTTGACCACCGGAGCTTCGCCCCCGGAGTCTAACTGCTCGACTATAACTTCTAGTATTCGGAGTTTGATAGGTCTAATGAGATTGCTCCCTATTTAGACCTTCCAGTGCTCTACCCCTAGAAGGAACATCGAACGCCAACCCGAAAGTTGTTTCGGAGAGAACCAGCTATTACCAAGTTCGATTAGCTTTTCACTTCTTATCACAAGTCATCCAAAGGAGTTGAACTACCTACTGGTTCGGGCCTCCATCTGTGTTTCCACAAACTTCACCCTGCTCATGACAAGCTCACTTGATTTCGGGTCTTATACACAGTACAAACGCGCTATTCACACTCGGTTTCCCTGCAGCTCCAGCCTTTTGGGCCTTAGCTAAGCACTGTATATAAACTCGTTGGCTCATTCTTCAATAGGCACGCCGTTAGGGACACGAGGCCCCCTTCGACTTCTTGTAGGCAAACGGTTTCAGGTCTATTTCACTGTCCTCACCGGACTGCTTTTCACCTTTCCCTCACGGTACTAGTTCACTATCGGTCTTTGAGAATATTTAGCCTTACCAGTTAGTACTGGCAGATTCACTCAGGCTATTCATGTCCTGAGTTACTCAAGAACAATGACAATAGAGATGTTTTATTTTCGTATACGGGACTGTTACCGTCTAGGGTTCTCCCTTCCAGAAGATTCTACTAATAAAACATTTTGTAACTCTACTCGTGTAAACACGACGTCATCGTCTTACAACCCCCCTTATACAAGTACAAGAGGTTTGGGCTGTTTCCTTTTCGCTCGCCGCTACTAAGGAAATATCTTTTGATTTCTTTTCCTCCGGGTACTTAGATGTTTCAGTTCCCCGGGTGCGCATCTTAAATAAATTAAGATAACTCCTAAGAGTTGGGTTTTCCCATTCGGAAATTTTCGGATCAAAGGTTGCTAGGCACCTCCCCGAAACTTATCGCAGCTTAGCCACGTCCTTCATCGCTTCTCAAAGCCAAGGCATCCACCGTATGCCCTTAGAGTTCCTATTAGGAACTCTAAAAACCACAATTCATTTTTAATACAATTTTGTACGGCCACTTCACAGAAAGACCCCGTTGCGTTAAACGCAACGAAGAAGAAGTGACCTATACCTGTTGTTGTTGATATGTATGTAAATGTCAATGTCCATCGGGGCGCTTTCCGCCCCGAATTCGACCTTGGTAAGACCGTTTCGAGGAAGAAAAAACCGCGTAAGTAGTACGCGGTTCATTGAGCGAAAAAACAACTCCGCTAACTGATCCGTATACGTACTATGTTTATCTCCTGCATTTATGTGGAGGTGATTATATACGAGTGATTTATATATGTCAAACATTAATATTAATTACTGGGAATAAGCTGTGTACAATATAAAAAAACCCATAAAGCAACTATGCTTTATGGATTAAAAACTATATTTTAAAGGGTAAAATCTAGTTATTATCTGCGACTTCTTCTCTTAATTTTTTAATGTAATCTCGAGCTGCATCTTGACCACCAATACCAAACGCTAATCCAAGAGCTATTGCAAGTGCAACAATTGCTCCTGTAAATAATGTTTGTATAAATGTTGAAGCAATACCTAGCTGGAACAATGCAGCAAGGATAGCAAAAATCCATATAGCCCACTTAGTTACTGAACCAAGAAGATTTGCTGAATGTACTTGTCCAGCTTTTGCACTAGCAATAACAATCTTTCTCATAGCTTCTGCAACAACAGCTGATATAAGAAGTATTAATACAGATGCAATAACTTGTGGTAAGTAACCAATAACTACACCTCTTAGGAAATCATTAACTTGGCTAAGACCTAATACATCAAATGCTGCAACTAAGAATACAACCAATACAAACCATTTTAACAATTCACCAAGAAAACGACCTGAATTTAATTTAAATCCTGATCTTTCAACAACAGCATCAAAACCTGCTGCTTGAAGTGCTTTATCAATACGAACTGATTTTATAAGTTGCTCAACTATTTTTGAAATAGCTGCACCAATAATCCAACCAGCAAATACTATTACTATAGCGATAATTAAACTTGGAATAAAACTAACTACACCTGTCAGTATATTTTGAAATGAATCACTCAAAACATCTGCCCACATATTAAGACCATTCATATGATTAATTTTAAATATTAAACTATTAATAACACCTCAAAGAAACCATAAGTATATTTTAACATTATCTAGGACCCTATTTTGTCAAAAACTACCTCATGTGGATAATCGAATATATCCCTAACAAGTTTATCGCAAATACTTAATCTGTATCTATAGTCCTGGGTCTCTAACAAAGTATACCTAATCTGCCTACCTATCTCCGACTCCATCTGTAAAACAGTGTTTTTTATTTTTTGTTCACTTATATAATCCCCTACTACAAGCAAATCAACCCTGCTTTCATTTTCTTGTATAAATAAACCTGACACAACAATAGCTTTAACTTTACCAGCAGGGCTTATTCTTTTTATTATTTCTTTATGCTCCATGGGCTTAGAATCTACAAGCATTCTTTGAATTGGAGATATGTATTTAAAATCTGAATTTAAAACATAGCCGTAAATTCTCTTCTTTTTTGTCTTACCACCACTAGACTTAATTTCTGCAAAAAAACTTTTTTTTCTTATAAAATTAATCTTCTCTAATAAAATTAACTCCTTACTTAAAATAGAAGATGCGACTCTTGCTTGTTTAACAATATCATCCTTGGAAAATATTTTTTCAGGGTTAAGCAAAAACAACCTCATTATCTTTACCCGAGCCAGACTGCCAAATAATTTTTCTAATGTATCCATAAAATCGTTCTGAAATAATAATCAATCTAGTATATCAAAAGACTTATTTTGTACCTAAGGTATAGATTCAGCAACAATTTTACCATTTGGAGATTCTAAATATACGGTCATGTTTTCTTCAGATAGCTCAAAAAGTTCTGTATCTAATGTAATAGAATTATTTGCGGATATTATAGTGTCCTCTGGAAATATAAAATCATTATTATCAGAAACATCTCTTATACTAAATTTTCCAATATTTACTTCATTATTTGAATTATTTTCTATACTAACAGACTTAGTTGAAGTTGATATTTTTATAGATAAATCTGGCTCGTATACATATACAATCGTTCTAGAAACAGCATAGTTACCGTTACCACGAGCATGCAAAACAATATTGTATTCTCCAGGATGTTTATACGAATGATCAACTACCCTACCTTTTTCATATTTTCCATCGCCAAATATCCATGTAAAAACTGGACGTGAGATATTTTTAACTGTACTTGTAATTGCACTAAAAGATACAGGTGTATTGGTTAGAGCAATGCGCTCGCGTCCAGCACCAATCTTTACTAAAACATCTTCTTCTTCATCAGTAAGCTTAACTTGCCCTGAATGACTAGAAATACCAGAACCAGAAATACCAGTTGTTGTAGTGGAATTACTTATAGTTTCTGGCTCTACAGCAGTGTTTGAATTAACCTTACCTGGTGTAGGTAAAGCACTTATAAATATATCGTTACTTAACTGCAAAGAATTACCATCACCACTAGCTCCAAGTGAACTTGTATAACTAACAGTATCTAAAATAGTGGTGCCGTTTAATAGGCTTAAAGATTCACCCTCGTTGTTTAAAGAAAAAACATTATCGAACAGAATTCCTGTAAAATCAGGATTATCAATCATAAACTGGTCTGAGTTGTCGGCTATCACAGCATATTCACCGGCAGGTATATCAGATGCTGTAATAACAGTTAGCACACGACTTACATCATTCTCTTTCAAGCGAAGATTTGTACTAGAGATGGTAGAACTAGTATTGTTATATATCTCAATCCATTCCCTTTTGGTATCAGTACCTGGCAAGTCATACATTATTTCACTAATAACCTGGGCCTGACTAAACACTGGAAACAAAACACACAACAAAATTATTATTATTTTCATAAATAAACCTTAGCAGATCAGTAGTGAAATATATTTAAAGATTTTATTAATTTAAGATTAAAATAGGTAAATTATGCTATTTGACTTTAAGGTAATATAAAATATACAATACTATATGTGTTTGGAGGGTCTTTACCCTCTCACGGTCAATCTACAAAACCGTATCCAAACACAACAAAAAGCGCCAGCATAGCTGGTTCTTTTTGTTTTTAGTCTTCTTCTAAGTTACCTGAATACATTTTGAGCTCTTTGTTACTTTTCCAGTATGGAATAATACTCCAAAAATGTTTTTGCCCACCATCAACCTGCCTAACAACCACCTTTAATCTTTTTTCATAATTAAAATCTTTAACTATTGAAATAAAACCATAGTAATCAAATTTTTTTAAAACTTTCTCATGTCGACTATTTGTCTTAATTTCAATAAATATTTTCTTTGTTTGTTTTTCTTGTAATGTACAAGAAGATGTTAAAATTTTTGGTGCTAAATGAATATTTTTTAATCTAATATAAGCATCTTTTCTTTCTCTGACTTTGTACTTACTCTTAAACTTCAGATGTTCAAGGCCCCTTGAGTTAAATAATATTTCCTCATTAAAATAAGGACACTTTATATTTTTTATACTTTTATAAACAAATTCAGCCTTATGTCTTATTTTTTTAAAGTTATCATCTTCAGTATTTTTAAACTGATTCATAAATAAACATTAGCAGATCAGTAGTGAAATATATTTAAAGATTTTATTAATTTAGGATTAAAATACTACTTTTGACTTTTTACTAACCCTATGAATATAATTAGGGATCACCACGAAAAAGCACTTCTCTGGGTTTCGTCCCTTAGCGGTGCTTTTTCATTTATGTAAATAAACTTTTATACCGATATCTTTAATAAAAAACATTTTATCTTTTGCGGCATTTTTTAAGAGAGAAGAGCACTTTTCTTTATTAGGACTTAGCACTGCTTCTAGTTTATTTTTCTTTCTTAAATAAGACGTCAGTGTATCAAAATCCCCATCGCTAGTAATTAATACGGCACGATAATATTCCGCATAGTATTTCATTACATTAAATGCCATATCTGCATCTATATCTCCTTTTTGACTTTGTCCATTTATAGCAATTAGAACTGGCTTAAATTTTAATATATAACCCTGGTTCTTAAGAAAATCATACAGTTCTTTATTTTCTGACAAATAACCAATAAACAAGTATGCCTTTTCAACTTTATATTTTTCCTTTAGATAAATTCTAAACTTCTTATAATCTAGCGGAATATTTGATTCCCTAGTTCCTAAATAAAGATTTTGTCCATCAATAAAAGCATAGTTATTTTTAATCAAGTTAAGAAAACACTAACAAATCTATAGTGAAATATATTTAAAAATGATTTAAATAATAAATAAAAAACAAAACCCCCATTTCTGGGGGTTTTGCCTATCTAAATCATTAGATATCAGTAAATCAAACTCTTCTAGAAGTATCTAATCCTAAACTAAAGTTAGTTAGAAAGTAGTAGACCGCTAGAAATTTCATCAACCTTAACACCTTCTACTGAATCTAGGCGTACTCGGTATGTACCGTTATCACCTGAGTTAACAGTTGAGAATGTAGTTTCAAGGATGAATGTAGCATCATCACCTTCTTCAATTGTCCAACCTGAACCATCTGATGTAGCGTCTCCGCTAGTTAGAACGATTGTAGTTGTACCAATTGCTATGTCAGTTCCAGAAAGTGTAAACTTAACATCATCTGATGATGTAGCTACGTTGCTCTTGTTAGCAACGTTGAAGTCGATTACACCGTCTTCTGCGCTAAGTTTGAATTCCCATGAGATTGAACCTGTTGTGTCATCGTTTGCAAGTGTGTTCACTTCAGATGAAACATCTGAAAGAGTTACACCTGTTTCACTGAAGACGTGAGCTTCTGATGAAGCTGATCCACTCTTCTCTGATGTTTCAAGGTTATCTCCGTTTTCATCTTCAGCATCGAAGTCTGAGCTGTTGTATTGTGTGCTTGTGAATTCAGCCTTCAAAGTATTACCTTCTTGGAAAGTAGACCCGTCAAGATTATTCACATCAACCATAATAACAACTTCTACAGTGTCTCCAGCATCTAGAACGAAATCAATATCTTCAAATGCAACTGTACCAGTTGCATTTGCAATAGAAACGTTTTTTGATGCGTATGATTCTCCGTCAATGAACAACTCTGCTGAGTTGATTATTTCACTAACTGTTGGAGAACCTGTTCCTGCTGCTGTGAAAAGAATTGGAAGTTCTTTGATTTCAATATCTGAATCTCCTTCTGCTTCAAATTTGAATGAGAAGATTTCTACATTATCTGTATCATCATTGTCATCAACTTTCACTACTCGTGAATCATTGATAGCATCATCTCCATCTGAAACCTTAAGATCGATGTCAGCTGCTGTAGCAAATGACTCAAATGTAAACTTTCGTTCATCTGCGTCTGATATAGCATCGTTATTTGCTGGACTTTCCATATCTGCACCAGCTGAGTAAGTAATGACCGCACCTTGTGCATCTTCAAATCGGATTGACAGAAGACCTACGTTCCATTCTTGTTCCTCATTGTTAGAATCAAGATTTGAAACACCTGAAACTGCGATTACAAGTTCACCAACTTCTTCTGCACCAATAACAACATCTGAATCAAGAGTTACACTCTTTCTATAGTTGTTATCGTCATCGAAGTCACTAGCGTCAACTCGTGCAACTTCATCTCCTTCAAACCATACTGAAACTTCGTCTGCGAAGTCTTCAAAATCATCATCTGAGCCTGGTTGATCAGTTCCTGACTTATCGAAGTCAAGAGTGATTGCAAGAATTGAAATATCTGAACCTTCAGTTGCTTCAATTTCGTAACCAGCAACTTCTGCGTCTGCATCATCTTCACCAACTTCCTCGTTGTTAAGACCTGAAACGAATTCTACTGATTCTATATCACCAGCTCCACCTTCAAGGTCTGAGTTAGTTGTAGTAGTTGTAGTTGTAGTAGTTGTAGTAGTAGTTGTAGATCCAGCGATCTTAGCTCTAGACATAGGACCGAAGTATCCAGCAGCTGGTGCAATACCTACAGCCATTTGCCACTTAGCAACTGCTGATCTTGTCAATTCACCAAAGTATCCCATTGATACTCCAGCTGGCATTGATAGGTAACCTCCTGCTACTAATATTTTTTGTAATTCTACAACATCAGCACCAGTTGAACCTAAAGTAAGGTCTCTAGTGAATGTGTAAGAAGAACTTGAACTTGTTGAACCTGAAAGTCCAGCAAGCTGAGCAAGCAATGCATCGATCTGAGCTTGTAGTTCAGCAGTTGTAGCTGCTGATACAGGTGCTACTGCACCTGATACTGCAAGACTTAGAACCATTGCAACTCCAACAAACTTTGCAATAAATTTTGTCATTTTTTTGTTTTGTAATGTTCTAAAACAATGTCATCTATTTACTAGTAATTTGGTGATGACACCATTAAAGAATGATTAATAATTAATTATTAATTCAATCAGTTTTAAATGATTGATAATGTTGCATTTATATAACTTGCGTTATTAACACTAATCCGCACATCAACGGAAAGTTGCGTTACACACAACTTGTAATTCACCAACTCTTTAAGATTTCTCTCAAAGAATTAGCTTCAAGAATTTGGTCTGAATTTCTTACATTTAACTAACCATATAAAGGAAAAAAGAATACGGGATGTACCTCTTAAAAACTTTCATATTTAACTGTCAACGTTCTGTGTCGTTCAGAAAAAGCTCCGTCTCCGAGATACAAACACTATTATAAACCCACACATCAAGCTATCAAAATAACAATGATGTGGATAACCCTGTTAAGGTTATCAGTCGACAACATTACACGATTTTAGTCTTTACGTCAAAAAAATTTTTACTTTAAAAAATACATACTCCAACGTCTGTTACCTTCTTTTAGGACAAAACCATCGTCTATTAATTTTACAAGATCTCTCTGAATTGTCTTTGAACTACATTTCGGAATTTGAAAAATAATGTCCTTTATAGATACACGTCCCTTTTCCCTAATTACATCAATAATCTTAGATCTTCTAGATTCGTTTATTATTGATGAATCTAAAGACTGTCTTTGAAGAGTAGCTTTCTGAGACTTTTCTTTAATAAAGACAGGCTCACTTTTAGAGTAAACTTTATTGTCCTTTATAGAAACAACATGTCCTTTATTGTGACTGACCTCCTTTTCATTAATATTAAAAAAATCTTGCCTAACTGTCTCTTTAATATCAGGATGTCTCTTAATCTCATTTTCAATTTCAGAAGAAACTCTCAATATCTCAAGGCTCAATATTGAAAAATTCATGTTTGATATTAGACCTATAGAGTGACCCAAAGAAACATAACTTGAAACCTCCATAAGACCTCGATGAACGTCCTTTAATGTTTTAGTAGTTTTGGAGCTAGATTTTTTTGTGAGAATAAGTATGTCTTTTATAATACTGTTAGAGACACTTCTTATATTCCATTTTAATGGTTCTTTATAAACAAAAAACTCAGTTATCATATATAGAGCAGTTACTATCTTTTCTATCTTTTTAAACATAAAGACACTATGCTCATTGACAAAAAGACTAGACCCAGAAGTGTCTGATATTTCAATATTTGTCTTTTTAATCTGATTGTTCATTTTATATACCAAGTTAGTGTCTCTTTAACATATAAGACGTAGAACTCTAAGACAGATACTATACTCTTTTTCTAAAAATTCAAATCCAAAATAAGACATTCACTAATAATGGCTCTGTATATATTCTATTTTTAATGAGTACCTATATTTATGTTATTATTATTAGACTTTTTATTTATTTGAATAGAAAAAAGATGGCAAAAAATACAAAAAGAATTAAGAAAGAAAAGAAACCTTCTGAACAAAAGGAGATAGATCATCCTGGCATACTTTCCACAATAAGTGAGGAAACTTTGGATACAATAAGCTCTGTTATTTTTATACTTATATCCATACTAATGATGCTAGCTGCTTTTGGACAAGCTGGCCGAATTGGTGAAATAACTTTTGACTTTTTAACAAAGCTTTTTGGTGTCGGATACTTTCTTGCGCCACTAATATTAGTAGGTCTCGGTATATCTTTTATTGCCCAAAAAAGACACAACTTAGCTATTCCAAAAATATTAGGTGCGTGTCTATTTTTTTTATCAGGACTTGGATTAGTAAATCTTGTTTTTACCAGAGGAGGAATTGTTGGTAATTTAATCTCATCTCCACTTTTGTCTTTGTTTGATTTCTGGGCATCTCTTTTATTTTTACTGGCACTATTAGCAATTTCTCTTTTAATTGTTTTTGAAGCATCACTCAAGGTTTCAAAAATTCGAGAAATTATTTCAAAAATTAATGAGAATAAAGAAGCTGTACAGGATGCAGACGCAGACGTTGAACCAAAAATAAAAAACAACATAGAAGAAAATACAGAACAAGAAAATCAAAAAGATAAAGACGTTGAACCAAAAATAGCCACACCTCCACAAGACGATAAAAATCAACCAAATAAAAAACCTAGCGGACTAGTATTTTTCTCCAAGACAACATCAAGAAATGTAGAGTTCTCTCCTCCACCTCTCTCACTATTAGAAAAAGATTCTGGTAAGCCTGGAGTAGGAGACATTAAAGCCAATACAAATATTATAAAAAGAACACTCAATAATTTTGGAATTCAAGTTGAAATGGATGAAGTATCTATCGGACCTTCAGTAACAAGATATGCTCTTAAGCCAGCAGAAGGGGTTAAGCTTTCAAGAATAGTTGCATTACAAAATGACCTAGCTCTTGCGCTAGCTGCTCATCCACTAAGAATAGAAGCTCCGATTCCAGGAAAGTCTCTTGTTGGTATAGAAGTACCTAACACAGAGAAAACACTAGTTGGATTAGGTTCACTTCTAAAGTCACCAGATTACGCAAATTCACCTAAGGCATTACTATCATGTCTTGGTAAAGGAATAACAGGTTTACCAAACTTTGTTGATTTAGCAAAAATGCCCCACTTACTTATTGCTGGTTCAACTGGTTCTGGTAAATCTGTAACAATCCATGCACTTGTAACATCTCTCTTGTTCAGAAATCATCCTGACAATCTAAAATTTATAATGATAGACCCTAAGCGTGTTGAGCTAACTCTTTATAATAAGATTCCTCATTTATTAACTCCAGTAATAACAGACCCTAAAAAGACAATACTCGCATTAAAGTGGGCTGCTCAAGAAATGAATCGTCGTTATGATGTTTTAGAAGAACACAGTGTAAGAGATATAGGTTCTTATCATCAAAACATATACAAACCTGCTATAGAAAATAAGGCAGAAGAAATACCAGAGAACATGCCTTATATCGTGATTATAATTGATGAGTTAGCAGATATAATGCAAACATACCCCCGCGAACTAGAAGCGGGTATAGTTCGCCTAGCTCAAATGAGTCGTGCTGTTGGAATTCACCTTATGATTTCAACACAAAGACCAAGTGTTAACGTTATAACAGGTTTGATTAAAGCAAACATTCCTGCAAGATTAGCACTTCAAGTTGCATCTCAGATTGATTCTAGAACAATTTTGGATATGCCTGGAGCTGAAAAACTTCTAGGTGCCGGAGATATGCTCTTCTTATCAGGAGAAATGTCACAACCTAGAAGAATCCAGTCTGCATTCATATCAGAAAAAGAAGTAAAAAATGTAGTTGATTGGCTTATAAACAACTACGCAGGACAAGGAGAGGTGGATAGCTTAAACCTAACTACTGAACAAAAGAATGATGTATCCCCTATCTTTGATAGCCTAAACGATGACAAGGAATCAAGTGACGATGACGATGATCTATATAATGAAGCAAAACAAATAGTATTAAGCGCCGGTAAAGCAAGTACATCATATATACAAAGAAGACTTAGAGTTGGATACTCAAGAGCAGCTAGACTTATAGATATGTTAGAAGAAAGAGGTGTTGTTGGTCCAGCAGATGGTTCAAAACCAAGAGAAGTTGTTGGTGGAGCACAAAAAGACTCATCAGAAATGGAAAATTCTGATTCAGATAAACACGAGGAATAATTATGGCTAATAATAAAAGAACCTTAATAGGCTTAATTATAGCTACTTTTATAATTATCGCTCTTGGGGTGTTTGTCTTTTTTAACGCTAGACTTTTTGTAAAAGGACCTCAAATACAAATTTTAGGTCCTCAAAACGGCTCATCATTCAGTGATCCTTTCATAGAATTAAAAGGTAAAGCTATTAATGTCTCATTTATAAGCGTAAATGATAATCCTATTTTTATAGACGAAGCGGGTAATTTTAATGAAAAATTGCTCCTTCCTCCAGGGCTTAGTATAATCAAAGTATACGCACACGATAGATTTAAAAGAAATGAGACTGTAAGTCTACAGTATTTGTATACGGGCGAAGCTTTAACAATAAAAGATATAGACATTGAAGAAGAACAAACAGAAACAAGTACCACAACCTTAGAAGAAATTTAGTTTAATTTTAAGGAAATTTAATAACGCTTTTTATATAATAACACCATGGCAAAAAAGAAAGGACCACCAAAGGAAACAGGAGTAAAAACAATAGAGGAAACATTACAAGAAATTCAAACAAAGTTTGGAGAAGAAGCTATTATGAAACTTGGTGACAAGCCGAGAGTTGGCATAGATGCTATATCTACAGGATCTATAGGTCTTGATATGGCGCTTGGTGTAGGTGGACTTCCAAGAGGAAGGATAATAGAGATATACGGTCCAGAATCTTCAGGTAAGACTACCCTATCTCTACACGTAATTGCAGAAGCACAAAAAAAAGGAGGCATATGTGCTTTCATAGATGCAGAGCATGCCCTTGATCCTGAATATGCAAAAAAGATTGGAGTTAAACTAGACGAACTTCTACTTTCACAGCCAGATGCAGGAGAACAAGCTCTTGAAATAACAGAGTCTCTTGTTAGATCGGGAAAGATAGATGTAATAGTTATTGACTCTGTTGCAGCTCTTACACCTAGAGACGAAATAGAGGGAGATATGGGTGCTCAACACGTAGGAAAGCAAGCGCGTCTAATGTCACAAGCACTTCGAAAGCTTACTGCAATAGTAGCTAAAAGTAGAACGATAGTTATCTTTATAAACCAAATAAGAATGCAAATAGGTGTAATGTTTGGAAATCCTGAGACTACTCCTGGAGGTAAGGCTCTTAAGTTTTATACATCAGTAAGACTAGATATAAGAAGAATCGCTCAGATTAAAAAAGGTGAAGAGGTCATGGGTGGTCGCACCAGAGTAAAAGTTGTTAAAAACAAAGTCGCTGCCCCATTCAGAATGACTGAATTCGACCTTATGTATAACGAAGGTATCTCAAAAGAAGGTGAAATCATTGCTCTGGGAGAAAAATATTCTGTAATAAAGAAATCTGGAACATCATATGAATATGGTGAAGAAAAGATGGGCCGAGGATATGATGCTACAAGAACCTTCTTAAGAGAAAACAAAAAAGTAGCTGATGCTATTCTAAAAGAGATTAAAAAGAAAATAGCTGAGGAGATTTAAACAAAAAAGCCCAGGAAAATTCCTAATTAGACAAAATACACTTACTAATATAAGGTAATTCAATTACAGATTAGTAAAAAAACCAACATGCTGTCATACAATGAAGTCAAAGAAAAAAAGTTTATAGTTTTAGATGGAGATCCTTATGAAGTTCTAGATTCTCATGTATTCCGAAAACAGCAAAGAAAGCCTGTTAATCAAACAAAACTAAGAAACTTAATAAACGGCTCTGTAAAACTTCAAACATTCCATCAAAATGAGACAGTAGAGGAAGCTGACATTACTAACACTAAAATTGTTTTTTCTTTTAAAAAATTTGATAGACAGACAAAAGAAGAACAGCTTTGGTTTCATGAAGAAAGCGATAGAAGTAAAAGAATGTCTCTTTCTGCTGCTGTTATAGGAGATATGAAAAATTGGCTTAAAGAAAACTTGGTAGTAGACGCTCTATGCTTTAACGAGCAAGTTATTGGTATAAAAATGCCAACTATTAAAATGGACTTTATTGTTACAGAATCAGAACCAGCAGTTAAAGGTAACTCTGCAACAGGGGCCTCAAAAACTGTTGTAATAGAGACAGGAGTTAAGGTTATAGTTCCTCTATTTATAAAAGAAGGTGACATACTTACAATCAATACAGATACAGGAGAATACGTAGAAAGAGCTAAGTAAAAATGACTTCACAAGAAACAACAGGAGGACATGAGGACATAATATTGTCACCAGAAAAACGAGAACGTCTTATTGTACTAGAATCAAGACTAAAAATACTAGAAGAAGCATCTGAAAATATAAAAGTTGACCCTGATGCAGACATATCGGGTATTGTTAATATTTCTAAAGAAATAATTAAAGAAACATTAAAAAGATATAACGATGTATTAGCAGAAAGAGATAGAAAAAAATCTCATTTAACTAGGTTAATTGAAAGAATTTCAAGAACACAGGAAAAAAGCACCGGAGCAAAAGCATTGGAGTTTATTATAAAAATAGATGAAGAGTTTTTTAATCAAACTGAAACACATAATACAAAAGATGGAGAATTTGCCACTATGTTAAGAGGACTTGTACCTTATTTAATTAAACTAACCAAAAAAGATATGTTGATTGTTTTTCACTCAAAATAAAATCCCCACTTCTGTGGGGATTTTATTTTAAACTTATCTATCTATAAACGGCATCAAACCCATAAATCTAGCTCGCTTTACAGCATTGTCCATTTGGCGTTGTTGTTTAGCTGTAAGATTAGTTCTCTTTCTACTCAACATACGACCATGAGGGTTAACAAACTCTCTAAGAGATTTAACATCCTTATAATCTACTTTTGTAGGCTTTATTGTATCAATATCTTTTGACATGGTTAGGTACTATACACTAGAGATTAAACGTCTGCAAGCTTAAAATGGTATGTCTTCTGGGTTGATTTCGTCTTGTGGATACTCTATTTCATTACCACCAGCTGAATCAGGAATATCTTGTGACATTTCTTCTGCTATTGGTGCTGATCCAGAAGAAGCTGAATAAGACCCAGAACCAGTAGCTCCTCCTGCTTTAGGACCGAACTGTACCTTTTCTGCGACTATCTCTGTACGGTACTTCTTTTCGCCGTTTTGCTCCCAGCTTCGAGTCTGAATACGCCCTTCTACAGATGCTGTTTGACCTTTTTTTAAATACTTAGCGGCTGTTTCTGCCTGACGACCAAAAACAACAATGTTGTGATAATCAGTTGACTCTTTTTTGCTTCCATCTTCTGCCTTCCAAACTCTATTAGTTGCTAATGAAAAACTACAAACTGATATTCCTGATGGTAATGCTTTTAACTCTGGATCACGTGTTAAATTCCCTATAATTATTGCTTTGTTTATATACATATGCACATTATCGTCGCAGATGGAGACACTAAAGTCAAATGACCCTTTTTAGCGGGCCATTAGATTTTTTTTATTAAAATTTTATCTTAAAAGTAAGACTTATTATAACTAAACTACTAAGTCGTCTATAGCTTTATCGATCTCTGCAACATCATTTTTGTCTTCTTCTACAGCAGGTACACTTTCCACAACTTTTTCACCTTCTTCTACAGCAACTTCTTTTTCTTCATCTCCTCTTAGTACTTGTGCAAGTTCTTGTGATGATATTGTACTGTCTTTATCTGACTTTATAACCATATATCTAAGAACAGACTTGTTTAAATCTAGGTCTTTTTGGAATTGATCAATAACATCAGGAGTTGCCTCAAACTTTATCCATGAAAAGTAAGCTGTATTGTACTTTTGTTTTTTTGTATCAATGCTCTTCTCCATAACATAAGCAAGTGGAATATGTGCCGGTTCGCTTGATGAAACAACTTTACCAATAGCTGAAATTGCAACCTTAATACCATCAAAAACCTCCTTAACCTCAGCGTCGTTTATTGTAGGAATAATATTAAAAGCAAGCTCGTAAAGCTTTGTTTCATTGATATCTAATGTGTTTTCTTCTTGTGACATGGGGTTGAGATTAACACATTAAAAAGAGGCGTGCAATAGTATTACGCTTTATTAGTACCTATTGACTAAAATGTATCTTTGTTGTAATTTACAGATTCTCAAAAAAGCCCAGAATTAAATTCGGGCTGTTTTTATTTATGATATTATTTATACATGCCAGAACCAACACGTGAGGGAGCAGAAAATATAAACTATCAAAGCATACTGCATAAAGCTCTTACAAATATACAAATTGGTGAAGATTTTGACACAGAACTACAGACACTGCTTGATGAAAAAAATGAGGTAAATATGGGTAGCTTCAAGAAGTGGCTAGCTGGACAAATTTTTGCAAAAATAAATTTTAATAAAGAAATAAATCCAGTTATAGACGACGCGCTAACTAAAGAAATAACAATGAAGGCAATATTCCGTAGCCCAGAAGAACTTGGAATAAATATAGAGGTGGATTTTAGTTCTAATAGTATAGGTATCGAATATGCTATGCCTGATGGAAATGTATATAAAGGTTATATTTTATACATAACTGAGTAAGATTAAATGTATGACAGAGCAAAGAGAGCCACATCCAGAAGGAGAAAAAAATATAGACTATCAAAAAGTGCTAGAAGATTCTTTTGATAAATTAGTTGTTAATGAAAACTTTATTAGTGTAGTTGTAGTATATAAATATTTCTTAAAAAAAGAGGATGATGAAAAAAACCTTAAAAAAGAAACAGAGACGCTTATAAAAAATTATTTAATTGCAACAATACTTGGCGAGTTGTATAAAATAATTTACGGAAGAGAGCATGACGAAGAAGACGATGAAGCTGAAGATGAGGAATTAAGAAAATATATTAATCTTATAAAAATTGACTTAAATAGTAAGACGGGGGTTCTGAGAGCATCTTTTATGAAAGCAGATGATGAGGAAGGATTAATTGAATTTACTCACGAGAGGCAGATTTTTACAGTTTAAAAAACTCCTTTATATTTTTAACTATCTGCATTTCTGTTTCTTCTAAGCTTAAACCTTTTATCTCTGCAATCTTTTTTACTACTTCCCTTACATGCAATGGCTCATTCCTTTCACCACGATGAGGCTTTGGTGTAACGTACGGACAATCAGTTTCAGAAAGAATTCTGTCTATTGGTAAGTATTCTATTAACTTTCTGTAATCTTCTGTAAACGTAATAACACCCGTGAAAGACATAGTGAAACCTAAATCTAGTATTCTTTTTGCTTCTTCTAAGTTACCAGCAAAAAAGTGGAAGTTCCCTCTTAAGCTGTTACCTGAAACTTTTTTATAAGTTTCTAAAATATTTAGAGTATCATCATAAGCATTTCTACAATGAATCATAAGTGGTAAATCAAATTCTAATACTAAATCTATCTGACTTATAAATGCAGCTGCTTGCTTTTCTTTATATATTTTCTCGTCACCGTCTATTCTGTAATAATCCAAACCACATTCACCGATTCCTACAACTTTTTTATCTTCACAAAGCTTTTTATAGAAATCAAAATTAAATACTTCCCCACTTGATGTAAAAGGCTCACCTTCTTCTCCTATCTCTTCTTTATCATGAAAACTTTTGTTTGTGTGAACAGGATGTAAACCAACAATCGCATAAACTCCGTTTTCATATTTGTTTGCTAAATCTACAGCATCTTTGGAGGTCTTTTCTTTCGTACCAACATTTATCATCCAAACGTCTTTATCTAAAGCACGTTTAATAACATCATCACGATCCTCGTCATATGCTGAAAAGTTCATGTGAGCATGTGCGTCTATGTATTTTGGTGACATATTTCAGAAATTATTTTCTCATACATTTCAACAACTTTCTTATCGCCATTATCTCTAATAAAATAATAAAATCCAGGCTTAGTATTTAGCTCTAAAATAAACATATTATCATTTTGGTCAATAACAACGTCTATTCCTAAAAATTCAAAAATAGATTCAAGATTAGCCTTATTCAAACACCCAACAATTCTATCTTTTAATACAACATCTTCTATATTTACAGCTTTACTATTTTCGTTATGAAATGGACTTAGACTCTCATTTTTATTATCTGCAATTTTTTCATAAACAAACAAGACTTCGCCTTTATACCAAATAACTCTGTATTCATGTTTTATATCTACATATTCCTGTCCCAATAAAACATAGTCATAATTAGAACTACCCCTGTTAAAAATATTATCAACAGCATTTGTTATATCTTCTTTATTTTTACAGAGAAAAACATTATTACCCTGTCTTCCACGATTCATCTTCACTATTACAGGATAAGCAAATTCTTTCTCTATATCATCAACAATTTCTGAGTGAGAATCAAACTCTGCTTGATATCTAAAATCTTCATTACAAAACGGATCTAAATAAGCCTTAGACCTTGGCATATTAAGATGGTCTTTAAAAACTTTATAAGTAAAATCTTTATCTACTGACAAAGTAACTGCTGATGTAGAGTTTAGAGGAGGAGATGCTTGAATAAACAAATATCTATTTACACCACTTATAACCTCTAAAGCATTACCCTTTTCATCTATTATTTTGTATTGCGCTCCAACTTTGTCACAAGCCTTTATAATCTCTTGCATATTAATCTTTCCTAGCAAACAACGGCTCTGCTGGCTTTTTGTTAGCCTTTACCATTTCTTTTATTTTCACATTTGTTTCTGGCATAAAAGGATAAAGCATTCGCCCAATAGTATAAAGCTCTACAGCAAGCTGTTTAATAATTTCTATTGCCTCTTCTTTATTAACTTTTACTAATTTAAAAGGCTCCTCTTTTTGTATACGTGTATCTAAGTCCCCTATTTTTTTCCAAGTAAAATCCATCGCTTTCTGATATTCAAAAGCATACATAAAGTCTTTATATTCTTGAGGAATTGATTCTTCTGGAATTTCTGGGGCTGATTCTAGATTATCTTCTGCCATTTTCATAATACGACTAGCGAGATTACCGAGTCCGTTTGCTAAGTTTGCATTGTAAGTCTCTTTCATTTTATCAAACGTAAAATCACTGTCCTCGTTTGGATTAAGCTCTCTTAAGAAAAAGTATCTAACAGCATCAGTGCCATATTCTTTTACCAAATCAACAGGATCAATAACATTACCTAAAGTTTTTGACATCTTCTGACCATCAACATTTATGAAACCGTTAACGAGTATGTGTCTAGAAAACGGCAGATCAATAGAATTTAACATCGCTTGCCATCTAAGAGATTGATGTTGTGTATTATCTTTACCACAGATCTGAACAACGGTTCCATTTACCCAAAACTTTTCAAATAAACCTTTTTCATCCTCTGGCCAACCTAATGTTGAAACGTAGTTAACAAGCGCATCAAACCAAACATACATAACTTGTTCATCATCTCCAGGAACTGGAACTCCCCAAGGCATTTTTTCTTTAAGACGAGAAATACTAAAGTCCTCTAGTCCCCTTTCTAAATATGCTTTCATTTCATTTGCACGAGATTCAGGAATTACAAAATCTTTATTCTCATTAAAATATTTTTTAATAACATCAGTAAATGCAGAAAATTTAAAGAAATAATTTTCTTCTTCTAGCATATTTAACTTTTTACCAGGATGATGTGGGCACTCACCATTAACTAAATCTTTTTCTTGAAGAAACATTTCACAACCAACACAATAAAGTCCTGAATATTTTTTCTTATAAATATATCCAGCTTTATCACATCTTTTCCAAAACTCTTGTGCAGCTTCTTCATGGTGAGCATATGTAGTACGAATAAATTTATCATAAGAAAGATTAAGTAAATCTTTAAGAGATTTAAAATGCTCGGACATTTCGTCTGTGTATTCTTTTGGATTTTTACCTAGCTCTAATGCTTTTTGATAAATCTTTGTACCATGCTCATCTGTACCAGTATTAAAAAATACATCATGACCCATAAGTCTATAAAACCTAGCAATAGCATCTGCTCTTACAATCTCAAGAGCAAAACCTATATGAGGAGCTGAGTTAACATATGGCAGTGTAGTTGTTATATAAAAAGGCTTCTTTCCTTCTTGATTGTTCATATATATTAAAGTCTACTTATTTATTGCTTTGATTCAAGTGCGTCCATCTCTATCTTCTTTTTCTTTTCTACATCACTTAGGAATTCCATTACAGCAGCAGTGACTGGAACAGCGATTATAATACCTAAGAATCCAGCGACAGTAGCTCCAATAATAAGAGAAACTATAGCGAGTAGCGCTGGTATACCGACGATTTTTCTTACAACAAGTGGATGTATTAGTTGACTTTCAAATTGCTGAATGATCACATAAAGACCTAGTGTTAGAAGAACAAGAGTTGTACCTCCATCAATAAATGCAAGACCAATAGCAGGCACAGCAGCTAAAATAGGACCAAAAATAGGTATAAGCTCAAGAACAGCAGCTATAAATGCTAAGAAAGTAGGATTACTTACACCTAAAATAGAGAGACCTAAATATGTAAGAATTCCAATCAATAAAGCTAAAACTAACTGCCCTTGCATCCATAGACCTATCTTTGCTTGTGATCTTTTCCATAAATCTATTACATATTTTTCATGCTTTACTGGAGCAAAAACTTTTATTAAGTTCTCTACTCCATCTTCTTGAACAGCAAGATAGAAAGATATAACAACTATAAGCAAGAAGCTGAGAAGGCCTCCAAAAACCGTACTTGCAGCAGTGATAAATCCAAATGTTGCTCCAGAAAAAGTAGAAGTAACGCGATGTACAATGTCACTTGTAAATGCTCCGTCTGTAACTGTTTTAAGTAAGTTATCAAAGCCCGGTATTGATTCTATTTTTGTTAATGTAACAGATTCAATATATTGAGGAAATGTTGTAGTAAGCTCTCTAAAATCATTTATAAGTGGAGGAAGAAATATAGCAAACATACCAACCATAACAAATATTATTCCTAAATAAACACTTAGCACACCTAATACTCTTGGTACTTTATATTTTAATAAAAATCTTGTAGCTGGTTCTATGGCAGAAGCAATTATTATTGCTGTAAGTATTACCATTATTAAATCTCTCAAAAGATACAGAGTATAAAATCCAAATAAAATTAATACTCCAGATATTATTGTTCCAGGAGTTATTGATACATTAATGGGTTGATCAAGCTTTTGTTTCATAACAAAATATTAACACAAAGCTAAAAAATAGTAACCAAAAGCAACTTACCTTCTTATATCTTCAATATCGTGTTCACTTAACCTAAGTAAAGCATCTCTAAGTGCCTCATTTCTATTGCTACCTAAACCTATAGTAAAACCTTCCACTTTTTGATCATCAGAAAAAGCTTCTACGTAAAAACTTCCATCTTGATTTCCTGCATTATTAATATAGATACGAAAAGTATAACCAATAAACCTACCAATCATATTTAAACCATTCTCAGCTGCTATAGCTTTATCTAAATAATTTTGCTGAGTTATCTCTTCAAGAACACAATGTTTTGCCAACAACTCTTTTGCTAAATTTTTTATATTTGGCCCTCTTTCTGAACCACCTCCTTCTCCAAACTGTCTTCCTGTTCTTGGCATAATTATTTTACTTTTTCTGAAATAAATTTAACCAATTCTGAAACAGAAACTACTTCTTGTTTACCTGTATCTCTATCACGAACAGTTACTACATCTTTTTCTAAAGTATCAAAATCAACAGTAACACAAAATGGTGTACCAATTTCGTCTTGTCTTCTGTAGCGTTTACCAACATTTCCATTGTCATCAAATGTTACTTCTGGAATAGTTTTTCTAATTTCTGCGAAAATACTTTTAGCTTTTTCAACTAATTCTGGTTTATTTTTTAATAATGGGAAAATAGCAACTTTAACAGGAGCAACGCTTGGTGCAAATTTCAAATACACTCTCTTATCACCACCCATCTCATCTTCTGTATAAGCATCTGAAAGTAATGCTAAGAACAACCTCTCAACTCCAAAAGTTGGCTCTATACAATGAGAAATAAAACGCTCTTTTGTTTCTTCATCATAATAAGACAAGTCTACTTTGCTTTTTTCTGTATGAGATCTAAGGTCGTGATCTGTTCTATATGCAAGGCCTAATAATTCTTTTTGTCCAAAAGGAAAATCAAATTCAGTATCAACACTTCTCTTAGAATAGTGAGCTCTATCAGATTCCGGAACTTCTATTTTATGTATTTTTGATTCAGAAAGACCAATCTCTTTTAAGAATTCCATCTGTAAATCAAATAGATAGTTAAAAGTTTCATCTATTTTTGTTTTATCTCTAGGATCTACAAAATATTCTATTTCCATTTGTTCAAGCTCTCTTACTCTAAAGATGTAATCTCTTGGTGCAATTTCGTTTCTGAAAGCTTTACCAATTTGTGCAATACCGAATGGGAGTTTTGGATGAAATGTGTCAATTATATTCTTAAAGTTAACAAAAATACCTTGCGCAGTTTCTGGTCTAAGGTAAGAAATAGAATCTGGATCATCAGAAACTCCAATCTGAGTTTTGAACATCATGTTAAACTGCTTTGAATCACCAAGCTCACCTTTACAATCAGGACATTTTTTAGGATCTTCTAGCTGATCTGTTCGAAACCTATGTTTACACTTTTTACATTCAGAAAGTGGATCACTAAAACCCGCAACGTGACCTGTTGCTTCCCAAACTTTTGGATTCATTAAAATAGCAGCATCGACCATATACATATCATCACGATCGTGAACAAACTTTTTAGTCCAAATCTTTTTTATATTTTCTTTAAGAAGAACACCTAAAGGACCAAAATCCCAAGTACCCGCCAATCCCCCATAAATCTCAGAACCTTGAAATACAAAACCTCGGCGTTTAGCTAGAGAGACTATTTTCTCCATCAAATCATCTTTTTTTTTCATGTCGTTCATACTACTTAAATTTTAAGATATCCGCTAGTGCTTGAGAATTTTACTATTCTGTAACAATACCTTCTGCATCCAGATAGTTAATACTAGATAGTCTTGTAGATATATCATTTGAAACATGATTAACAGTTTTTTCTGCAAAGACATCAAAGCCTTCAAAAGTGATAGCCTTAACCAATATAGGAGAAGAGCTAATTTGACTTAAACTTGGCTCTATTGAAACTCTAAACTTAATCTCTCTAAATGGATTTTGGTATCCAGTATTTACCGCAACATCACCAACATTCCATTTAATTAGACGAGAAATTTTATCGTAAGAAACTTTCTCTGAGCCAATACTTTGATCTCCTATCCAATTTACATAAACAGGTAAACTAGCAGTTACAATTCCACTAGAAATCTTATTTGATGAATTTTTAAGTTTTAAAACAACATCATATGTTGTCTCCTGATCAACCTTAGGAGGTAAAGGACCCGAGACATGTTCTAAAGCATTTTGTATAGACGATTGTGTTTGAAAACGAATCTTCCTAAATGTTGTTGATTCTATTTTTTCAGGAACCGATGTTTCAGAAAAACGAATAGCACTAACTTTTGCATTTATTATAATTTCTGGATTTATAAAAACACTTGCATTACTTACCAAAGGCAAACTGCGGAAGTTAAAGCCTAGTGAATTCTTTTGACCTGTAGTCATATCGGATAAAACTGGAGCAACGGTCTTATTCCAGACTAAAGTATTATTTCCAGATCTATAAAAACCGTCTTGAGAATCAACTGACGATTTGTCTAAAACATTACCAGAAAAAGTTAGTAAAACTTCTGCATCTTTAATGTTTGCATTGGTATTATTTGTAATTGTTAAAATAGACTCCAAGTCTATACGCTGTTCCTTAGTAACAACAGATTCAGAATCTCCACCAATATTCATACTCAGTGCAAGAAATGGCTGACTTAACATTACTGTCTTTGATAGATTTGTAAAAACGATACCAATATTATTTTTATCTTTTTCGTCAGCTATTCCTGCACTAAATTTAAATACCCTGTTTTCACTATCCTGACCTGCAAGCTGACCCTTTATTGTTATCTTCTTTGTCTCTTTTGGCTCAAGCTTACCGAGTAGCCATTTACTTTTTCCATCTAATGCCTCCACGCTTGCATTAGCAAAAGTAAATCCAAATGGATACTGGGCTGTAAAAATCACATCATCTAATTGCTGATTGGAGTTAGAGGTTATAGACACATCAAAAGTAAGCTCTTGATTTGGTGTAATTTCGGTAACAGAATCAATAACCATTCTGATTGGTGAAGATTGCAGAACAACATCATAAACTTTACTTTCTTCAAAAATAGCGTTTGATCCCTCAATTCTATACTCAACACGAACCTTTACTTGTTTAGCTTGATCTTCTTCACCAAAAAGAGCAGAAACAATACTTTTCCTTACTACTCCATTTGGTTCTATATCACCTAAATTTTCACGAGTTCTTGGTAAATCAGTTTTTAAATCATTTGCTTGCTTAGTTCCTTCTGGATACTCGACAACAAGATCTACTGTTTCAATTTTTGATAAACCATTGTTCTGAACAATAACATCAAGTACAAACTCTTCTCCACCTCCAATAGATATGGGTCCAGTGATAGTAAGATCTACTCCTGAATCAACAACAAAGCTTCCGCCTTTCCAAAACTTTAAAAATCCATATCCAGATGCACCGACAAAAAACAAAAATGCAACAAAAAGCATAACAGTAAACACACTAACTTTCCTGCCATTAACCGAAGTTTCTTTAAGGGAACTAGCGAAATCTCCATCATTCCAGTTTGGTTCTGACTGAAAAGACTGTTTTGAAAGATTTTTTCTTGGCTTTATACCAACATATTCGCTAGGAGAATATAGCTTATCTGTAAGCTTTTTTAATTTGCTGTTCTCCTTATCTGGAGGAGTAATTTCATCACCAATTCCTGTCATCATATTGATGATTATTATAGCATGGTATAATTTTAGGCGTTATTAGCTATAAAATTATTTCATGACAGAGGGTTCAGAACAAGATTTTCCAGAGAATTATATAGATATCGAACTAGATAACATTACGGAGTACCGATTAGTCCAACACATTAGAAGATTTGGTGTTAGTATAATCGCAGCTGATCACGATATAAATAATGAATTTAAGGAAGACTTATTTAATGAAGAAGGTTTTAAGCCATTATTTGATGCTATTTCAGAAAGAAGAGACACTACAGATAAAATCAGAATGCTGGCAGATTTTTATGATCACATATTAGAAAACTACACTGATGATAATGGGAGCATAACTGTATCTCTAAATTAATTTAAAATTAAAGGTGACTCTCTTTTAATGCTCTGTTTATTTCCTTTAAAACATGTGCCCTATTTTTATTCATAGCGTCTATGTGTTCATTATTAAGAATATTATCAAGAACAAAAAACTTGATATTCTTATGATCTCCAATATATCCAAGATTATTTAAAATTCTTAAAACGATTACACATTCCACGTCATTAATATTGTTTGTTTCTTGTTTCTTGTTTCTTGTTAAATAATTCATAGACTCATCTATGGTTTCAAATAAAGTTTCATTTGCCTCTTCTCCTTGTATTAGTCTACTTAACAAAGAAAATATTCTTACAATAACTCTAAATACCGATAACTCAGTTTCTTTAAACAAATTATAATTTGCATAAGCATTAGTTAACTTCCATCCACTTTTTCCTTGCACTAATGCAACATGAACTTTTGCATATTTAGAAATAGAAAATCTTAATTTAGATTTTTCATATCTTACTCCTTGAGCACTAGCTCTGATTAAACCTAATTTCTTAGTAAATAATGTATACACCTTACCTGCTTCGCCGTATGGTATTTCATCCAGAACAAATGCATCTGTATGATATATAGTGTGCATTATTTTTTAATACTAATTTGTAATGTAGATTCAGAAAGATTTATAGAATTTTCTCCACCGTCTTGATAGACAACATTTTCTATTCCAGCAATTTTTAATAATTCATCTTTAAATTCGGAGACAAGATCTTTAGAATTTTCTGAAGCAACAAGAGTTACTCTCTCAGATGGATTAAGCTTTGCATCTTTTCTTAAGCTTTGTATAGAACGAATAAGTTCTCTTAAGTCTCCCTCTTTTTGCAACTCTGGAGTTATTGTAGTATCTAGTTTTACTTTTTCATCTAAATCTTTATCAAAAGACACCGACTTAACATTAACTTCATCTAAAACTAATTCTAATAATTTTTCTTTACCAGAAAGAGCTTCATCTTTTACAAAAAGAGTAGCTAGTGGTTGTCTAACTTTTATATTTACTTTTGATCGAGCTTCAAGAGCAAGAGTTACCAAGTCTCTAACATTTTGCATTTGTGAAATTATTTCTGTATCTATATTTTCTGCTTCTGGCCAAGATTCAAGATGAACACTTTCTTTTTCCCCTCCAACTGTTTTATAGACATCTTCTGAGATGAAAGGCGTGAAAGGCGCTAATATTTTAGATAATTCAAGTAAAACAAACTTCAAAACCTTTGGTTTATTTGTTTTAAATCGATCACGTGATCGGCGCAAATACCAAGTAGATAAATCATCAACAAAGTCTAGAACAGGTCGAAGTGCAGAATCTATTTCATAAGCATCCATGCTTGTAGTTACCTCTTTCTTTAATTGATTTAATCTAGATATTATCCAAGTATCGAGAACATTTTCTTCTTTTTCTTGTTCTTTATTATCAGCATACATACTGTAAAATGAGACAATATTTTTTAATCTCAAGACTAGTTTCTTTTGTATTTCATCAACACCTTTTTCTGAGAAATTTAAATCTTCTGATTTCATTACAGGCGTAGAAAGAAGATAAAATCTTAGTGAATCAACTCCGTATTTATCAAAAATTAACCAAGGATCTGGGAAATTCTTTTTTGACTTTGACATCTTTGAACCATCTTCTGCCAAAACATTACCAGTAGTTACTATGTTTTCAAATGGAATACTATCAAAAAGTATAGTTGAAATTATATGTGTGTAATAAAACCAAGTTCTCGTTTGAGCAATATATTCTGAAACAAACTGTGCTGGAAAGTTTTTAGCAAACTCTTCTTTGTTTTCCATTGGATAATGTCTTGCAGCAAATGGCATTGCAGCAGATTCAAGCCAACAGTCTATAACTTCTGGAATTCTTTTATATGTTTTTCCATTTTCTGAAAATGTAATTTCATCTATATATGGCTTATGCATATCAAGCTCATACTTTTCATTATGAGGAATTGAAGCAAAATCTAACTCTATATAACTACCTGTTTGTATAAAATCATCATTTAATTCTTTTATAGCAACAGCCTGCTCTTTGTCTAATCCTTGAACATTAGCAACTAGCGACCAAACAACATATTCATGCGCCACTATTAAAATATTTTTATCAGAATATTTTTTATCAATGTCATATATAAAATCTCCAGATCGAACTCTGACATCTTCAACATTTTCAGCTCCACCAGGTAAACGCTTTGTCATTCTCTCAGAAAGATCTTTAAACTGAGCTCTGTAATCAGCTATTGGCTTTCCATTAAAATCTCCGGATTGTATTTCTACAATACGATCATCTGTGACTATGTCATTAGCAGATAAGCCCAATCCTTCAGCAACCAAATGCGCTGTCTGTTGAGTTCTTGTTAATGGCGAAGCTATTATAAGATCAATACCTTTACCTTTTAGCTCTTCTATTGTTTTTAAAACCTGTCCTTTACCTTTTTCTGTTAAATTAAAAACCTCTGAATTATCAGTATTTGCTATTCCCCTAACGTTACTCTCTGCTTCTCCGTGACGCATTACAAAATACTTATTTGTACTTTTTGTTTTCTCTTTTAATTCATCAAGTGAACCTATAACTTTTACATCTAGACCATCCTCTGATTTCCAAAATGGTAAAGGTGAAGCCCAGTAACGATTTCTAGAAATGTTCCAATCAGGAGCTCCTTCCATACTCTTTTCAAAACGACCATGCTTTAAATGTTCTGGAACCCAATTAATATTGTTGTTAAGCTCAAGCGCTCTTTGTTTAACTTCTTGTATTTTTATAAACCAAGCAGAAAGTGCATTATAAAATAGTGGAGTATCACAACGGTAACAATGCGGATATGAGTGAATTATTTTTTCTTTAGAAAAAAGTTTTCCTCTATGAGCTAAGTTTTTTATTATCTCTATGTCAGTAGCCTGATGATCTTCTTTTGGTTTAACTTTAACTCCAGCAAAATCAGTAACAGCATCTACAAAAGTTCCCTGCATTGTTACATGATGGATTATTGGCAAATTTAAAACTTTCGCTAAAGCCATATCTTCTTCACCATATGCTGGCGCTATATGAACAACACCTGTTCCCTGTTCTGTTGTGACATAATTCGCATTCCAAATTTTCCAAATATTTTCTTTATTTTTTAACTCAACATCTTTGTAATAATCGAAAACTGGTTTGTAAGATTTACCTATTAATTCATCAGCATTTACAACTTCACCAGAAAGTTCTTCTTTAAAAACTTTTGCAGAAAGCTCTTTTGCAACAATATATTTTGATCCATCTTTTTCTACTTTTATATATTCAATTTCACGATTTACTGCCAAAGCAACATTACCTGGAAGTGTCCACGGTGTAGTTGTCCACCCTAAAACAAAAGTTCCAGGCTCATCGACAAGCTCAAACTTTGCAGTAATAGAAATATCAGTTATATCTTTATAACTGTTATCCATCGCGATTTCTGAGTTTGCTATTGGAGTCTCACATCTAGGACAATAAGGTAGAACTCTTTCTCCTTCATAAAGTAAACCTTTCTTATCTATCTCTTTTAAAGTCCACCAAACAGAATCAATGTAGTCATTACTCATTGTTAAATACGCACCATCAAAGTCTACCCAACGAGCGATTCTTTCTACTGTATTTTTCCAAGCATGAACATACTCAAGAACTTTAGATCTTGCAGTAGAATTAAATTTAGCAACACCAATCTTTTCTATTTCTTTTTTACCAGAAATACCGAGTTCCTTTTCAACAATATTTTCTATTGGTAAGCCGTGAGTATCCCAACCCCAGCGTCGATCAACATGATACCCTTTCATTGTAAAATATCTTGGTACTGCGTCTTTTATTGTACTTCCAAGAATATGACCATGATGAGGTAGACCTGTAGCAAACGGCGGACCATCATAAAAAACATAATTACCTTTTGGAGATTCTTTACTTAAAGTCTTTTCAAAAATCTTATTATCCTGCCAAAACTTAAGTATCTCTTCTTCACGAATAGCTGTATCTGATTTTTGAGTATTATTTAAAAGCGGTTCTTCTGCCATAACAGATACAATACGACGAAATCAGGCTTATTTCAATACACGGCCAACCTCGGAGGTTGGCCAAAATTACATATTCCTAGCAACAGGCATACCGACAAATATAAGACCATTTTCTAATACTGTTTTTACAGCTTGAGAAAGCATAACTTTATAACCAGAAGCAGGATCATTTTTATCTACAATCTTATTAGAACCATAAAAAGAGTTAAATGCAGATGAAAGTTCTGTTAAATAAGTTATAAGCTTATGTGGAGATTTTTCATAATAAGCAATTTTTACAACTTCAGGAAATTGATATAAAAGTTTTTCTACCAAAGTAGTCTGCCAATCAGCGGGTTTATTTACACCAGTAAAACTAACAGCTTCTGCTTCTGCTTTTTTCAAAATTGAATTAGCTCTAGAGCATGTGTACTGTAAATATGGACCAGAATCACCTTCAAAAGAAATTGATTTATCAAAATCGAAAACAATATCTTTACCTAAAGCTTGTCTAAGTATTGAATATTTTATTGCAGCAACTGCAATATTTAAAACAGTAGTAATTTTAGAAACAGGATCTATCTCGCTATCTTTCATCTTTTCTTCCACTAGACTTGAAACATCCATAATAATAGAATCTGCAGAAATAATGTTACCTGTTCTTGAACTCATCTTACCTGTTACCAATCTTAAAAATCCATGTGTTATGTGTTCAGTCTTTTTATATATATCTGGAAATATATCCTCAAGAACTGCATGAACAACTTTCATGTACTCTTTTTGTTCATTACCAGTGATGATTATAAATTTATTTGCATCAAAACTTTGAGCTTTTATTTGAGCTAAACCAAGCTCTTTTGCTTCATAAGTTGGCAGACCATGTTTATTTAAAAATACCCTAGTATGAAGTCCTTTCTTTTCTCCTTTATAAACAATGGCCCCATCACTTTCTTCAAATATGCCTTTAGATAAGCCTTCTTTTACAGTTTTAATAGCAACATCTACTGTTTCACTTTCAAAAAACAATCTATAAAAATTAGTTCCTAAAATATTGTACATAACATCAAATGCTTCAAGACTCCACATTCTTCCTTTATTATAAAGATCATTTAAATCAATATTTGATTTAGCAAAAAGTTTTTTGTTTATATCTATAATTTCTTTTTTTGCATCTTCATTAACCTCATATTCATTATTACCGAACGCATAACATTTTCCAATAAAACTACTTCTATCATTAACCGTAGCGTCATTTTTTGGTAAAGACATTAGATTTTGTTTCATACCCCAAACAGCTTTTGCAACATGAAGACCAATGTCACCTTGATAGTTAGTACGCGCAACACTTGCACCATTCGCTTCTGCTAAACAAGCCAATGCCTCACCTATGGTGTTAGACATCAAATGCCCAACATGCATAACTTTAAAAAGGTTTTGAGTTGTATATTCACAAACAACTAACTGCCCCGCAAGAGAATCATTTCTTCCAAATCTTTCACCCTCATTAACAATGTCTTGGATGGAGTTAGTAAAAAACTTTGATGATAAATAAAAGTTAATAAACCCAGGACCAGCAATTTCTACTTTTTCAATAGTATCTGGTAAAGCTTTATCTATTTCTGATTTTATTTGCACAGAAACTTCTTGAGGACTTTTCCCTATTTTTTTACCAATTATAAGCGCAATGTTAGTAGCGTAATCACCATGAGATAAGTCGTTTGGATGTTCAACAGAAAAAGCCGGCACTTCTAAAGAGAGCTTCTCACAAGCATTTTTTATTAAATTAGAAATTATTTCTTGCATAAAAGGATAATAACATAATTTAGTAAGTAGTAAGTAGTAAGTAGTAAGTAGTAAGTAGTAAGTAGTAAGTAGTAAATAAGATAAAATTTTTAAATACTAATTAGAACCACCACTTAACATTGATTGAAGAAAAGTAGAGGTTTTTATTAATTTTAAATTACGAGCCCGCCTACCGGCAGACAGAGTACGACCTTGCAATACAAGAATTAAAAAGTAGACTTCTGTTTAGAAGCTCTTAAGGCTTTGTTGTAATGAGAAACAGTAGTAGGAATAATAGACTAAAGAGACAATTTCTTGCACGGAAACGTGTAAGAAATGCAGGTAAGTCATTAAGGAAGAGGCACGGCAGATCGGTTCAGTCCCCTGCCTTGCCAATCCGGAAAAGACCCCGCCGTCGAAGAGTCCCAGGTTAAGCCTCCAAACCTGACAAGGAGGAAATCTTAAAAAACCACTTTCAAGTGGTTTGACCCGTAGGTTTATCCTCGGGTCTTTTTATTTAATTCTGATCTTGTTTAATAATTTGAGATAATTGCTGACTACAAGCCTTAATTCTGGGACTATACTCTTCTAAATAACTGATCATTTGTTGCAATCGAGCAATAGAAGTCTCAACATTTTCTTCTCCTTGTTCAAAGTCTTTTTCTACCGTATCTACACCTTTAATTGCTAGACTCCACATTTCAGTAGACCTTGCTGATTCCATTATAATTTCAACTAAATCTTTACTGGAAGGGTGTTCAGTAATAATTAAAATCTCTACTCTATTTGTGTTTATTATAAGACTTTCAAAAAAAGGCCGCATATTTCCAATAATATTTCTAGCCTCAACAAGCAAAGAGTTAAATTCTACATTTTTATCACCTTCAAAATTTCCTGGTTCTGTCATAAATTTATTAAACTAATAATACTTTAATTTTGATACAACGGAAACTTAGCACACAGCTCTGCTACTTCTGCTTTTATTTTTAGAAGATTCTGGTTCTCATGAATCTCTTTTGTAAATTGTTTTAAATAAGAAGCGATTTCTGATTTTTCTTTTGGTAAATCGTACTTTGCAATTTCATCAAAAACTCTCTTAAACCAGTTCGCTACTTGTTTCATATCTTCTTCTTTTAAACCTCGAGTAGTCATAATCGGTGTACCAATACGAACACCACTTGGATAAAATGGTGCCTTTGGTTCTTGTGGAATAGTATTTTTATTTACTGTAATACCTGCAACATCAAGAGCATCTTGAAAAAATACCCCTCTTCCTGCTCCAGTTTTTATAAGCATTAAATGATTTTCAGTTCCACCGCCAACAATATCGAAACCATTTTCAATAAGTGCCGCAGCTAGTGCTTTTGCATTCTTAACAATCTGATGAGCATAGTCACTAAACTCTGGTTTCATTGCTTCACCTAGAGCTACTGCAATAGCTGCTGTCTGATGGTTGTGCGGACCACCCTGAAGACCAGGGAAAATAGCTTTATCTATTTTAGTAGCTAAGTCTGGATCTTTGTCTAAACCTTTTTGTGTCACCATAATCATCGCTCCACGAGGACCACGTAAAGTTTTATGAGTTGTAGTCGTGACTACATGCACATGTTCTACAGGACTTGGATGCGCTCCACCTGCAACAAGACCAGCTACATGAGCAATGTCAGCAACAACATAAGCACCAACCTCATCTCCTATCTCCCCTATCTCTTTAAATGGAAACTGATGTGCATATGCACTAGCTCCAACCCAAATTAGTTTTGGTTTATTTTCATGAGCAAGTTTTCTAACTTCATTTAAATCTATATATCCATCAGAAGTAACATGATACTGAATCGCATTAAAATATTTTGCACTAGCACTTACTGGGCAACCATGAGTTAAGTGACCTCCGTCAGAAAGTGCTTGTCCCATGATTGTATCTCCTGGTTCACATATTGCGGTGTAGACAGCGAAGTTTGCAGGACTTCCAGAATACGGTTGAACGTTTGCATGTGGCACACCAAAAAGTTTCTTCGCTCTTTCTTGTGCTAAGTTTTCTACCTCATCTACAAACTGGTTTCCACCATAATATCTTTTAAATGGATACCCTTCTGAATATTTGTTAGTTAAAACACTTCCAAGCGCTTCTATTACAGCAAGTGATGTCGCGCATTCAGATGGAATAAGTTCAAGAGTTGTCTGCTGTCTTTCTAGTTCACTGGTAATAAATCCGTAAAGTTCCGGATCTTGGTTTTTTATATGTGTAAGGTCTTTTGGTAAATTCATTTTTTTATATTATCACAAACTTATATCAACTTCTTAACAACCTCCAAGACCTTTTTATGCACTTCTTCTATAGAACCATTAGCATTAACAACATGCCATCCGAGTTCTTTACCTATTTCAAGGTGAGTTTGCCGAACCTTATTTGTTAAATCATTATCCATCTCATGCTTATGCCCAGATTCAATTCCTTCTATAAATCTCTCACCATCAAAAAGGATAGATATGTCGGGAATACGCAGATGCGAGTTTATCTCATAAAGAAACTCTTTCGACACCCCTGAAGCTGTTCCCCAAGCAAAAGATGTTCCAAAATAGTCCTCTGCTATAACAAAATCTTTATCCTCAAGAAGATTATCCAGCTGTGTAGAAAAGTGTGTTCTGTTCATTGCATACAATATCTGAGCTTCACGTGGACTTAATTTATATTTATTTTCTCCGCGTAAATACTCATTAATAACTGGACCAGTAGGAGCCAAATTGTAGACTGGAAATTTCATCGAATAAACATCTTTATTTTGATTATTTGTTAAATAATCAACCAACATATTCAATTGTGTTGTTTTACCTAAATTATTGATTCCGTAAATTACAATAAATTTTCCTTTTTTCATATTATTTTCCTGTGCTACCAAAAGCCTTATCGCCACGAACAGATTCTGATAATTCTTCAACTTCTACAATACTTGGCTGTTCTACTTTTTGGATTAACATTTGAGCAACTTTATGACCAACTTCAAATACATAAGGCTCCGTACTTAGATTATACATACCAACCATTATCTCTCCCCTATAACCAGAATCAACAACACCTCCCAGAGTTCTTAACCCAAACTTATGGGAAAGACCACTTTTGTCCCAAACTAATCCTACGTAGCCATCAGGAATTTCCATAGCGATACCTGTCTTAATCTGCAACCTCTCGCCTGGATTAATTGTTATTGTTTCTACACAAAATAGATCCATCCCAGCATCATTATGGTGAGCATATTGAGGAATTTTTGCATCAGGATGAAGTTTGGTGATTTTTATTTCCATACTTTTTTAATCGATATTCAAGTAGTATAGCATGAAGACTTTATGATATACTTCGAAAATTATGGCACTATCAGACAAGAAAATTTTAGAGGAAATAAAGAATAAAAATATTCTGATTTCCCCATTTATAAGAGAGAACTTGAGTACATCAAGCTATGACGTGACTCTTGGTGAATATTATTTTAGAGAAAGTAAACCAGACAGATATCAAAGTCACATATACAACATCTGGGACAAAACTCATATAGACCGCGTTTGGACAACAAAATTTCATAAAGCTATTCCAGCAAAAGAAGCATTTAAAAATATACATTTTGAATACAATAACATCTTGCCAACAGATAAAGTAATAATGCTTGAACCAGGTGAAACTATTCTTGCGCATACAAATGAATTCATTGGTGGAATGAATCACATAACAACAATGATGAAGGCTCGCTCATCTCTTGGTCGTAGTTTTATTGAAGTTTGTAAATGTGCTGGTTGGGGTGATGTTGGTTATGTAAACCGATGGACATTAGAAATAACAAACAACTCACAACATTACACAATTCCCCTTGTTGTTGGTCGTCGAATTGCTCAAATCGTATTTTTTGAAACAGGAGAAATTGTTGGGGATGACTACACAACCAAAGGTAACTACAATTCAAGTAAAGATGCAGCGAAACTGAAAAAAGATTGGAATCCAGAAATGATGCTTCCTCAAATACATAAAGATAGAGACATTAAAAAGAAGTAAAAATAAATATTTTATTTTTTAACAATATCCTGAGTTCCTCTCTTTATATCCCAATCATCCTTATCGGTATCTGAATGTAAGACTAAGTCTGGAAAAGCTTTTTTTAGTGATTCAGTTAACTTAAGTGCAATATTTCTAGCTGTTGGATGGACAGTCTTACCAGAACGTAATTCTGCTAAATATATAGCTGCTGGTAGACCACAGGTGTAACGCCATGGCACACGAAAACCAAGAGCAACACAGTATTGTTTTTCAAATTCACTTGCACTTAATGATTCAATAGCATTTACCTGCTCTGAAATTAAAGACTCAGCACGCTTTCTCGTTTCTTCTGGTAATGCATTTAAATACCATTGTTCAAAGCCATATTTTGTTGTTAGAAGTGGACTTCTATTAACACCATTACGATGACGTTGTAAGTCACGGTATGAGCCATAATCAAGCAATGCATCAATACGAATAGTTCCAATTTCTTTTAAGAATTTTGCTGGTTCTGTTTTTTGAGGACGATTATCTAGAAGAATAGGACGGTAATACTCATATTCATCTTGATTAATATTATTTGTAAAAACAAAATCTACTTTAGGCGCGTCATCAAAATAGCTAAATTTTTCTCCAACTATTTTTCGATATTCTTCCTGTTTTTCATATTCTTTATGTCCAAAACTGTTTGGATATTTTTCATTTAGTCCAGATAGTAGTGACTTAGCTAGATCACTAATTTCAATACAAGGATGATATCGCATAGTTGTAAGCTTATCGTAAGCTTGTCTTAAGTTAGTATGCCAACTAGCATTTGTTCTACAAGACGCAGGTAAAAAAGAACGCATAATATCAAATGTTCTAGCTTGAATTGCCTTTTTATAAACACCAACATCCTGACCTTCTTCTATTGGAAAAGTTTTTTCTACATGAGAATAAACATTATCTATCTCAGATCTCCAAAAGTTAAACCATTTTTCAATAATCGCTTTTGATTCTGGTGTATTTATAGGATCAACATAATCAGCACCTGTAACATCAACATAACGCGTACTTGTCTCCTGACCACTATACATTTCCCAATCTTGAATTGCCTTTGCAGCTAGTATGCTAATTTTGTCACAAAAAATTGAAGTGGTGCCACAATCTCCAATAGAATGATGCCCGTAACCGACGTAAAACTTACCAACAACACGATCTACCGTTTTACCGTCCGGATCTACTACTTTCGCAAGATTAACAGCTAAACCACCAGCTTCTCTTGAGTTAAGAGCCTGCAGGGTAGCTTCGTCTTCTGGAGGCAATTCATCAATGATAGAAATAATAGAACCTTGTGGCGTTGTTTTTGTATATAAATCATCAATCGAAAACTGGTTTTTCATAAACATAAGATAACACAAGCAACAGTAAAATAAAAAACTATATACTCAAACTCATTGCCAAATTAGAGTTCATAACTATTCCCCCTTGCAGAATCTGCTCAATATAAAACCTCAAAGAGCTAATACCACTATCTGCAATTTCCAAATATCTTTCCAAATACTGTTCATTTAGTTCTTCACCGTAATCAGATAGAAACTGACTTATAGCCATACTCGCTTCTTCTGCCTGTCCTAAAGCATGAACAAAAAGTGCATTACTCATAAGTCCTTTTTCAAAACCAAGTTGCTCTGCATGATTAATTAATTCAGATACTTCATTTGCTTTATTTTGTAAAATTTCAATACCAGCGAATTTTTGTTCGTAATTTTTCATAATTATTTAATTAACTTTTTTTAAAAAAGAAATAATCATAACACATGATTTTTTTACAAAACTATTAACTTATCAACAGTTTTTATTAAATAAAAAACGCCCCATCTCTGGAGCATTTTAATTTTTCTATTTCCTCTTTCCTGTTCCCTGTTCCTTATTTAATATCTACACCCATTGACCTTGCTGTACCTTCTATAATCTTCATAGCAGCATTTATGTCATTAGCGTTTAGATCTTCCATTTTGTTTTCTGCGATCTTTTTTACTTGGTCTTTTGTAAGAACTCCAACTTTCTTAGTAAGAGGTGTAGCTGAGCCACTTTTCAAACCAAGTTCTTTCAAGATTAAGAAAGATGCTGGTGGTTTCTTATATTCAAGTTCAAAAGTTCTATCTTCATAAACAGTGATAACAACTGGAATAATATCTCCCATTTGGTCTCGTGTCTGCTCATTGAAACGATTAGTGAATTCACCAATGTTTATACCTGCCTGTCCAAGTGATGGTCCAAGTGGTGGTGCTGGAGTTGCCTTTCCTGCTGGAACTTGCAACTTTAGTTTCTTTAAAATTTTCTTTGCCATATTATTTAGTTAGTTAGTAGCTAGTAGTAAATAGTTAGTAGATTTTAAAATAATGTTTCTACTAACTACTATCTATTAACTATTTACTGGTAATTGAAGCTTACGTAACAGTCTTTAGAGATTACTGGAAAAATAGCCTTAAGTCAATTAGCTCCTTCTTATTTGTAGGAAATCTAGCTCTACCGGAGTCTCACGACCAAACATAGACACCAAAACCTTAACCTTACCTCTTTCTTCGTCAATCTCCTGAACTTTACCTTCTAGATCCTTAAATGGACCGTCTGCCACTATTATTGCGTCACCAATCTCAAGATCAATAGCATGCTTAGTGTTATCCTTACTCATTCGGCTAAATAGCTCATCTACCTCTTTTTGAGCTAATGGCACAGGATATACACCAGAACCAACGAAACCTGTAACACGAGGAGTATTTCTAACGACATACCAAGAATCGTCAGTAACGATCATATCTACAAGAACATATCCTGGATAAATCTTTTCTTCTACCTCTACTCTTTTCCCTGCCTTTATCTTTATCTTCTTTTCTACAGGCACTACTACATCAAAAATACGGTCTTCCATACCTAAAGACTCTATTCTTTGTTTTAAGTTACGCAAAACAGCATTCTCATATCCTGCATAAGTGTGGATAGCAAACCAATTTCTGTCTCTTTGTGGTTGTTGTTTATTAGTCATTTTTTTATTTTATATAAAGAAAGTAGAAATAATCTTTGTAAAAAGCCAATCAAAAAATCCTAAGTAAATGGTGATGATTAATGAAATTATAATAACCAATCCTGTGTATTGGATAGTTTGTTTTTTAGTTGGCCAACTGACATGCTTCAGTTCCCCTTTTGTATCTCTAATGTAATTTATTATTCCCATATTTGTTTGCTATTTACTAAAATAAAAAGCCCTTTCGGGCTTCAATAAAAACATAATACTTTCCATTTGGAAAAAAGTCAAATTATCTAATGATGTTACAAATCAGACTCAATTGAGTTCCTTAAATGATGTAGATACATCTCAGGATCTACATAAGTTGCAGTCACATCAACATCTAAGCCCATCAATCCTTTGGATTGTCTTATAAGTTCACGCATTTGTCCTCTAATAATTGGAGTTCTTTCGGTCTCAGTAAGACCAACACCTTTAGCGATAGCAGCGTCAGTCTCTCTATCAAGATCTCCTTGTAAAGAATTTAATTCAGCGATGACAGTTTCTAATTGAGCTGCTAAAGCTTTTTTTTCTTCAGTAGACATAGTAGGGAATCTGCCCCATCCAGTCTCTATATGAGCCTCTGCCATTGACCTATTCCATGAACCTGATTCTGCCATAATTATGATATTTTAATTTATTAATACTTTACAAATTAACACAAATTGCCCCTATTAACAATAAATTATCTAATTTCGTAGTTTATAGTTACCCTAGAGATAATAGTATTTTCTCCTATTGGTGTGTTTGGAGCTACAGTTGCCTTTTGCATCACATCACCACCGTAACCAGCACCCATTTCCCCATAACATCCACCATACGCACATGGAGCAGAATCTTCATAGAAAGAAGTTACTCTTTTTAGCTTTACACCTAAATCTTTTGCAAGAGATTGTGCTTTCTCACGAGCGTCTATAATAGCCTTTGATCTCGCCTCTTCTTTTAAAGATGATTCGTCATCAATAGTAAACTGAAGACCGCTAACATTATTTACACCCCTTGAACCTATACCTGTAAGTATTTCACCTGATTTAGATGTATCTCTAACCTTAACCTCAACAGACTGACTAACATCATAACCAATAATAACAGACTCCTGACATGAGTAATTGCCTCTAGAATCATTTTCACATACAGGCTGATTGTATTTAGGATATACCTGATAGTTTGTTGTTTTTACATCTTTATCTTCAACCCCTTTCTCTTTTAAATATGCTAATGCAGAGTTCATTGCAGTAGCTGACTGCTCTTGTGCAGATTCTACTGATTCAGATGTAGAATTTACAGAAAAACTAAACATAGCAATATCCGGAACAGCAACAACTTCACCTTCACCTTGAATACTTATACTGTTAACTGCGTATTGATCAACAGTCCATGAACGAGCTTCTGTTACAACCTTAGCTACTAAAAATACAGAAAGTATTCCGCAAGCCACGACAACAAACATAAGTGTTGTTGAAATTGCATAGTCTCGACTATCAGTAAACTTCTTCATGCATTCTTTAAACATAAGAATTTAATAATTAATAGTAATAAATATAATTATATCATGGAGGTCTAGCCTCCGTAAAATAGGTATTGTTTTCTTATATTTTCTGGAAATTTCTCTATTGCATATCTAAGCATTGTTCTAGGCATCTTTCTACAGAACTTATTTAAGAATTTTTTAAGCACTTCTTCATCTTTTTTACCCACCTCTCGCAACATCCAGCCAACAGCTTTATGAATCAAGTCATGTTCATGAGTTAAAAACTTTTCTGACAATTTTAGAATATCTTTAAAATCTTTTAACTTAATAAATGCATAACAAGAAATAATAGATATTCTTTCTTTCCAAAGATTATTTGAATCAGCTAATTCATAAAGAATGTCTCTTTTTTTATCAAGCAAATATTCACCTATTATTTTATAAGCTGATGTATCGACGAGATCCCAATTATTTACAGACTTAATATTTTTTAGATAAAAGTCAAAAACCTTATCAGGATTTGTTTTATATTTTTCAATTAAAATAAATAAACCAACAAGCCTGTGTTCATGAATTTTATCTATTAATAATTTTTCTACTTCAGAAAAAGAAATACCAATAAATTTTTTAGAAACCTTTCTGGTGTCAGGTACAGTAACACCTATAAATATGTCACCTTCTCCATACTGACCTTTATCGGTTTTAAAAAAGCTAGAACTAATTCTAGCTTTTTCTTTTGAAGAAAATTTATTTAATTCCTTAACAACATCAGCAGATCTTATATTACGCTTTCGAGTTAACTTCATAAGAAGTGTTTTGTTGTTCGAAGAAGTTTACTAATTCGTACACATCTGTTGATGTAGCCATCCATTTTGCAGGATTCTTTACATTAAAGTGTGGCTCAAAACCTAACTCTTCTAAACGACGATCAGCAACGTACTGAACATATTGATTAACATAATCAGCATTTAATCCAAGTATTCCATTTTTAAACAAATCTTTGTTGTACTCTATTTCTATCTCAACACCTCTAATTATTAGATCTCTTATCTCTTGAGCAAATTCTTCTGTAACTAACTCAGCATTTTCTTCTAGAACTGTAAGAATAAGTGTGATACCAAACTTTAAATGAAGACTTTCATCTCTAATAATCCAGTTAACAAGAGATCCGAAGTTTCTTAGCTTATTTCTTTGTCTAAATGAAAGCATAACCATGAACCCTGAGTAGAACCATGTACCTTCCATTACAATATTTGTAGCAATAAGATTTCTAATAAAATCTTTTCTACCTTCAGGTGTATCTATTTTTACCGAATCGTCAGTCATTCTTTGTGTAAACTTTTGAACAAACTCTTCTTTTGCTTTCATAGAAGGTGTGACTAGATGCTTTCCATATATTTCATCTCTATCCCAAGGGAAAGTTTCAAGCATGTACTCAAATGTCATACAATGGTTCGCTTCTTCCCACATCCATTTTGCAATATATAAGTGACACTCAGCAGACTTGATGTACGGATATATTCCAAGAGCAATAGATCTATTAACAATAAGCTCTGCAGGATTCATAAATGACATTATGAACTTAACTGCACTTACCTCCTCTTCTGTCATAGTAGAAAGATCATCTAAATCTTCCTTTAGAGGTATCTCTTTTGGAAACCAAGTATTGGCAACTGCTTGTTCATACATTTCACGAGCCCAAGGATATGAACTTGGATAAATGTTGTAGTCTTTTTCTTCTGCTTTTCCGATGATCATAATATTTAATTTATTTTAATAATCTATTTCCTGTTTCCTATTCCCTATTACTGGCAACTATCGCACACAAGTTTGTCTTGTGGATCCTCTGGACCATGCGAACTTACAATTACAGGTCTGTTTGGAATAACATTACTCTCGACACTTTCTTTAACTTCTGGAGCCTCCTCTACTTTTGATACTTGTGCCAGCCTTTCCTTAAGAGCACCGAATCCTGCTTTACCAATCTTATCTGCTTTGTTTACAGAAACCGTTGATTGCTCTGCTGTATGTCTTGGTTTCATATGTAGGTAGTAAGTTGTCTTAACACCCTTTTTCCAAGCAGCTGAATATATATTCATCAACTCTTCATTGTCTCTAACATCAAGATACATATTTCTAGACAATGCTTGATCAACCCACTTTTGAGCTCTTGCAGCTACTTCTATAAAACCATATGGAGAAGTTGCAAATGATGTTTTGTAAATTTTCTTTAGTTCTTCTGGAATTGCTTGTATATTTTCTATATCACCTTGACCTGCGATTATGTCATCACGAACTTTTTCCCAAATACCAATTTTCTTAAGGTCATCAACAAGGTTTGTGTTTATATCCATATACTTTCCAGAAATTTTATTTCTAGAGAAGACCTGAGCAAATCTAGGATCAATACCTGGAGTTGTAGCCGCAACAAGTCCTATGTTTGCATTTGGAGCAACAGCCATAAGAGTCGCATTTCTTATTCCTCCTTTAACTTTTTCTCTTAGAATATTCCAATCTAAACCTTTATGTTTACTTTCTTTATCTAGATCTAATCTCATTCCTCTCTCTTCTTCAAGAACAGCTATTGTGTCTATTGGAACAAAACCTTTTGACCACATAGAACCTTCAAAGTTTGAGTAGTTCCCTCTTGCTCGAGCTAGATTTGTACTTTCATCTATAGCCATGTAGCTTATGAATTCGAAAATCTTATCTGCAAAATCATACGATTCATTACTATCATAAGGAAATCCTAACTTTTCTACAGCATCAGCAAATCCCATCACACCAAGACCGACAGCTCTGTTTGCTTGATCAGAATTTTGAGCTTCTTTTATAGGAAGAACGTTTATATCAACAAGGTTATCTAGGTGTCTTATTGCTATACGGGTTGTTTGCTCCAGTCTCTGCCAATCTATCTCTTTGTTTTTATTAATGTGTATAGCGATATTTATAGAAGCTAAGTTACATACAGCTATGTTGTCTTTATCTTGAGGAAGACATATTTCTGTACACAAGTTAGACATGTGAATAGTTCCTGTGTTGTTGTTAAGAGCTCTTAGGTTTATAGGATCTTTCCAAGTTAACCAAGGATGTGATGTTCCTTGAAGCGATACAAGAATCTGTCTGTATTGTTGTTTTGCAGGAACCTTTTTGTAAACTCGCATCTTACCGCTTTCTGCTTTTTCTATATATTCAGCATATCTCTTAGAAAATGCTTTACCGTAAAGCTCATTTAGATCTGAAGTTTCAGCTGGATCAAACATGTACCAATCCTGATTATTTTGAACTCTTGTCATAAACTCATCAGACAAGAAACATGCAGTATCAGCTGTTCTCATACGAGCGTGTTCGTCTCCTGAGTTAAATCTCCACTCGATGAATTCAGGAAAATCTAAATGCCAGTTTTCCATATAGAAACATAGAGCACCCTTTTTCTTACCACCTCTAACTATCGCTCTAATAGCAACGTCGATAATTTTTGCGAAAGGAGTTGGACCTGAAGAAACTGTGTTTGAACTCTTTAATGGTGAACCACTAGCTCTAAGTTTTGTAAGAGATGCACCGATACCACCTGAAGCCTTTGAGAGAAGCATGATGTCAGAAACAGATTTTGCAATATGAGTCATATCATCATGAATTTCCAAAAGAAAACAGTTAGACATTGCAGGATTAGGTGTACCTGAGTTTAGATTAGTAGAACCTCCAGCAACATACTCCAGCTTAGACATTTTGTTATAAAACTGAATTGCCCACTCTGTAGGATTTTGTTCATTGTAAGAAAGACCCATAGCTATACGCATAAACGAAAACTGTGGAGTTTCTATTGCTTGTTGATCTAGACCTTTTAGAGCGTATCTATTCAACAGACCTGACAAACCTGCATAGTTGAACAATTCATCTCTTGAAACATCGATAGAGTTAGCTAAAACCTCAAGATCAAACTTATCAACCATCTTTCTGTCCAACATACCCTTGTACACTAGATTTTTTACATGCTCAGGAAACTTTTTTTTATGAAGAGTTGCTGGAGCAGAAGAGTCTCCTTTGTCGTAATCACCTAAAACTTCAGCATAAACAGTCTTAAGCAATAACCTTTTTGCAACAACATCATAAACAGGATCATCTTTAATATTTTGGAGAGCAGCACTTATTGTAGCTTCGTCTAACTCTTTCTCTGTGACACCATCATAGAGGATTAGTCTTGTCTCAGTTGCAATCTGAGTTACCATCTGTATTTTGTTCTCTAAACCTTCACATGCCCTTTCTATTGAACGATTTATACGATCAGCATCGAAAATCATTCTTGTTCCATCTCGCCTAGTAATACTAATTTCCATTGGTGTCATGTTTGCAAATAATTATGTTTTGATAATAATTTTTAGTCTAAAAAAGACGCACTGGCCTCGCATACGCATGTTTATACCTCCTCTCATGCAGTTCGCGAAGCAAATGCGCCTTTTTGTATAACTGCTTGAATATTATACACCGGTCTGAGAAAAAAAATGTGGATAATTTGAAAAAATTACAAACAGAAAACACAAAATAAAAAAATCAATAGACTGCTCTAGAAAACGTATAGATAGCAATATATTTTTGATGTCGTTTTGGAAGATGTTTAAACCATTGCAAAAAAAGCTATATGTGATAATTTTATACCCACAAAACAAACCGCTACCATGAAAGTAAAATCATCATTAAAAAAAGAAAAGACAGGAGATCAACTCGTAAGACGACGTGGTCGCTTGTACAGAATAAACAAGAAAAATCCTAGAAGAAAAGCTAGACAAGGTTAAATTAGTAAATAGTTAGTAGCTAGTAGTAAGTAGGTCTTCTGGGCAAGTAACCTGATGCCAATTATTACAAGTAACGACTTTTATATCATAATCATTTACAGCCTGAACTAATGTTTGAGGTAAACCGAACTCTTCTTTGCCAGTAAGTTTCACCAATGGATAATTGAATATTTGTGGCTGAAGAACATAAAGACCTGTGTTTATAAGACCAGTTTCAGATGTATCGCCTTCTATAACACCAATAAGCTTTCCGTCAGCAGTGACATCAATTCTACCTATTGGAGATGAGTTCTTCCTTTCTCTTGCTACAAGTGCCCAATCATATTTACAAGCTTCTTCTACACATTCTTTAGCGTAAATATCATCGCCCATCATAACTACAAACTTTTCTTTTAATAAATCCTTACAGAGCCAAAGCGCTCCACCAGTGCCATTTAAAACTTCCTGCTCTACATAAGTTATCTTCTTCCCCTTAAATTCATTACCGAAGTAAGAGATAATTTTATCTTTTAAATATCCAACAACAATAACAACTTCATCAAACTTTTCATCTAGAATATCTATTTTGTATTCAATAAGATTTTTGCCAGCAATAGAAAGCATGGGTTTAGGAGTATCTTTTGTAAGATCTTTCATTCTGGTACCAAGACCACCGGCAAGAATAACTGCTTTCATGAATTAATATGATACTAGAATACGTCTAAAGTTTTAATAAAGATTTCCTCAAAATCTTTATAGATTTTTGAATCTTCTTGTATATAAGCACCCACCATAACAAACACTTTTTCTTTATCAGAAATAACCACTGTTTGAGTCTTATAAACGCCATCAGTTACAAGATAAATACCTTCTATACCATCTACGGTTACCTTTTTTACAGAATCAAAAAGAAAGTCTAGGTTAGGATATCCTGATTCTTTTTCTAACCACTCTTGAACTGAGTAATTATTTGGATTTTTAACAACCAAGACGCTTAGAGTTGGAGGAGTTTCACCTGGTTCTGTACCCTTTCCTATTAATTCTTTATCAGCTTTGTTTATAAGAGTTACTGCTGATAATACGTCTGGATTTGTAGAAGGAGTTTTTTCTAACTGATCAATAAGCTCATACCCATCGTCATTAGAGTTATATTTAAAAGAAAATCCTGCATTATCATTTTTATATTCCCCTATATTTGATACTGAACCAAACCCCAACTTATCCTTAAAAACAAAGTACCCCGCCCCTGCCGCTATAACCAGTAATGCTATTAAAGATATTACGTATTTTTTTATTGAATCTTTCATTTAGAGAGTTTAACATAAAAAAGTCATTACGAGGTTCGACCTTGCAATAGAATAATTATGCTAAGATTATTCCATGACAAAAGAATCAATCCATTCAAGCCCTGAACATGTAGCTCATAGAAGAAAAACAATTAAAAGTTTTAAAGCGAGAGCAAATTATAAACTATCAACTATTGATAAGTTTGCTGATTTTCTTACAAGATCTTTTGGTGCCGTGCCTTTTTTAATATTTAATGTGCTTTTCTTTTCAATATGGATTATTTGGAATATAGGAGCATTTGGACCAGAAGCAATCATAGACCCATTTCCCTTTAACTTTCTAACATTGATGGTTTCACTTGAAGCGATTTTCCTGGCTATTATTGTTCTTATATCTCAAAACAGACAAGCTCGTGTCGAAGAATTAAGAGAAGAGGTTGAGCTTTATATAAACACATACGCTGAATCTGAAATAACAAAAATGATTTACTTGCAAACACTACTCCTAGAAAAAAGTGGAATTGATTTATCAAAAGATGAAGAACTTAAAACAATGTTAAAAGTATTAGAGTCTAATGAGATTGAAAAGGAATTAGAGAAGCAGTTGTAAATTATATTTTTTGAACAATAAAGTGAAATAAGTGCCAATGTTTCGCTTCACTTTTTTTTGATGTTTTATCTTTTTCCTCTTCTTGAAAATAAATAATTTTGTAGTCTTTTAGATAAAAATAAACTTCTTCTTTATTTAAAAAAGTCATATTTGGATTATCTTTCCATTCATCCCTATCACCAAAAAATTGACCTGTTAATATTCCACCATTCTTTAGAGAATTAAACATATTCATAAATACTCTTTTAAATTGATTAGGAGAAATAAAAGGAAGAGCATATTGGGCATTAACAATATCGAAAAAATTTTCTGGAAAATTAAATTCTTCAAAAGAACTTATAACATAATCAAATCTTTCTTTAGGTAAATCTTTTGCAACATCATGTGCAACGTCAACTTTATCTAAAGCAGTTACATGTTTAAAATTTTGAAGCAGAAAATACTTAGAATCATTTAAAGCACCTGAACCAAAATCAAGAGCTTCATTTTTTTTATTAACTGACTCTAGAGCTTTTACAAGCAAAGGTCTAGGTGGATTATTTTTTGTATTCTCAAAATAATCTTTCCATGTAGCTAACTTTGCTCTTTTCATATAAAAATTTAAAAAGTTTAGAAGTTATTTTATATTTTTAAAATATCATAAATATCTTCAGGTGCACCTTCAAGCTTTTGAATCATTAAAACCAAAAAAATAATTTTTTAATCTTACGAATGATCCGATCAATATAGAACGCTTTAATTTCTATAAGCCAAGCTGGCTTGGTTTTAATAGAAATACTTTTGTTTATAAATAGAGCATCACCAAAGCCACGATCACGAAAACCGCCCGTTACTGCAGTAAAACCATAAAGCTTAAATCCTTTAGAATAAAGGTAAGATTTTATATCCCAATAAAGCGGTTGATTTTCATATGCTGCATTAAAATATACTTCAGTATGAATGACTTTAATTTCAACGATCCTATCACCACAACCCTTTAAAGCAGCCAGCTCAGAACCTTGAGTATCAAGCCAAAGGATAGTTGGAAAATCTTTTAATACTTTGTCCAAACGGGTAACTGGTACCGTTACAGTCCGAGACGGCATGGTTTTGTGTTGTAAAACTGACGATGAACCTCTATCTGGTGTATCAAGAATATGAAAATCCATTGTTCCTTGCTTATCAGAAATACCCTCTTCGATAAGCGTTACCGAAGTGCCTAAAATATTTTGTCTACAAATAGATATATTTTCTGGATTACATTCAAAAGCAAAAACTTTTGCTTCAGGGAAAATCTTGGTGAAGGCAACCGACTCTAAACAGTCTCGGGCACCAGCTTCAGCAATAACCTCAACATTTATATTTAATCTTTTTACAATATCGGCTAAAAGATCAAGCTGGTGTTCATAAGATGACATTATTAAAATTATAAAGTATTTTTTACAAACATGAAACAAATTCCATAGACAATTCTCGTTTTTGGGTCTCTATCGGGATTCGGTCACAAATCGCTTCGCGTTCGCGACCCCGACTCGCCGACAAGTCTCGCTACGCTCGCTTGTATACCGGCTCCGTCTTTCGAACCCCTATATAGCCTCCAAAAATATGTTCGCCTCTTGCTTCGCAATCGTCTCTCTATTTTTGGGTCTCTATCGGGATTCGAACCCGAACTGAGGGTTCCACAAACCCTAGTGCTAACCATTACACCATAAAGACCATATTCTTAACTGCTTGCGAATATTACTAATAATAACAGTAAAAGTCTAGAAAAATGAAAATCTCTTACGAGGTCCGTATTTTTTAATACAGTAATTAGCATGCTGTGCTATAAATTCTGGTGTAACCCAATCATAATTTATATAACCCTTAGCTCTCCATTGTTTTCTGTAATAACCTCCACATGATTTTGATCTTATGTCTTCAGGAACAGAAATAATATTAAATCTAACAAATTTAAAACCTTTATAATCTTTAATACTACCGCAGTAATCAAATGGTCCCTTTTTACCTTTTCCATAATTTAATTTTTTTTCAGGAAGAGATCTACTATTTGGCTTTGATTCTAAAATTGCACCGGCTGGGATATATTTTCCACCGAGTCTTATTGGAACTAAAGTTACACAACTATACGACTCCCCTAGTCCAACTTTTTCAAGCATTATCGCTTCTCCACCTTCATTAGTAATTATTTTCAAATATCCCATTGTTGGATTAGTATGCTCTCCTGATATATAAGCAAGTACATGCATTTCTGCACTAGAACATGCATCTAAATTTCTAGGAAAATAAGAGAGCTCTGGCACTTCTGTTTCGTTTCCTTCTGTAACAACAGATTCAGGGTCCATTATTTGTAGCAAAATTATCAATATATTTTTCTTTGCTTGATCTAAAGAAGGGTCGTGTAAATATCTTAATAAAACATCAAAATTAACTTTCTCGCGATATGCTTTAGTTATTTCAACATCTAAATCTTTAAAATAAGATTCGCTTGGAAAAAATAATTTATCTTCTGTTTCTTTTGGTTTATTAAATAATTGAAATAAATCTTCATCTAAATATGATCTCTTCATAACATCCAAACCTTGATAATTCATATATTTTCTAAGCTCTAAACTTAATCCTATATAAGCATTACAATATGCAAAATCTTCATTCAATAATGTTTCAAAAACTACTGAAATATTAATACCAGCTTCAGATAGAATATCTTTTATTGAAGACAAAAACTCTTTACTGTATTCAGCATCAACAAATGGATCTTCTTTTGATTTTTCTCTGCCTGGATTATCAGGGTCTGTTATAAAATATTTTGGTTTTTCAGACATTTTTTATTTATGTTTGAATTATAACAAATAAAATAAATCAAAATCTTAGTAGTGCATAATTTGATATATCTTATCAACTAAAAGAAAATCCAGATTGCTGTAATTTGTGCGCACAAAACTGACGAATTATTTTTGGGGTAATATAATCATAACTAGTATATCCATATGTACCTGCTTTATTTGCTTGATGTTGAAAATTACTAGCACCTGCATTTTTTCTATCAGTAGGTGGTATTGAAAACAATGATGGTCGGTAGGGTTCAAAGCCAATAAAATCATCTACTGATTGCACATAGGTAAATGCCCCTTCACCATCTGGCCAAGGAACTTTATATTGAGTTACAGTATCACTTGGAACAGACTCCAAAATAAAACCTTCTGGTATGTATTTTGTACCTAATCGAATAGGTTGCAATGTCACACAACTACGAGATTGTCCTAGATGCATTTTTTCAAGCATTATAGGTTTTCCCTCTTGATCTACGATAAGTGTCACATATCCCTTTTTATCTGTATCTTTTTTTGGTTTTATATACTTCCCAGAAATAAAACTGAGCATAAAACCTTCGGCATTTGCACATATATCAATACCACTACCTACGACCTCAGGCACGACGCATACCTCGTCGCGCACTGGTATACACTCCGGATCAAGGATTTGTAAGATCATGATAAGCATATTTCTTTTAACTTCATCCACTGAAGGATCATCAAGCAATGTAAGTAATTTGGGAAAATCGACCTTGCTATGATAGAAATCGGTTATTTCATTATTTAATTCAGTGGAGTTATGCTGTGCACTAAGGCGTAGAGGAAACTTTATAACTGCCTCCTTATCTACCAATGCTCTTGATAATGGATTCCTTAAAGAAAAAGCGTATCTCATTTCCACTAAACCATTAAGATACACTGACCTAAGATAATAATCCTTCGAAGAATCATAAACATATTGTTCAGGAGTCATAGGAAAAAAATCATCTGCCGGATCAAGACCAGCATCCTTTAATTTTTCTAAAATAAAAATGAGAAGATCTTTCTGATACTCAAACTGACTCGGAACCAAATGATTTTCATTTGGTAAAAAATCTTCATCCGGATTTTTAATCCAATTTTCTGATTTCATTGTGCCCAGGAGAGGACTTGAACCTCCACAACTTTCGTCATACCCACCTCAAGGGTACGTGTATACCAATTTCACCACCTGGGCTTATACAATAAAGTTAGCTTGTCTTCTCATCTTCTGCAACTGGAGTTTCTACAACAACATCAGTAACTGCTTCTGGAGCTACCTCCTCTTCTTTTGGCTCATCTGATGTGAAGTTAACGAACATCATCTTTAGACGCTTGTTTGCTTGTTTAAGAGCCTTATCACGTATGTAGTAAAGCTTACTTCTTCTTGTGTGAGATCTTTTAACAACCTCTATTTTGTCGATCATTGGAGAGTATAGTGGGAAGATCTTTTCTACACCGTAACCATTAGAGTTTCTTCTAACTGTAAAAGTAGCACCTGCTTCTGCTCCGTGCTTTCTAGAAAGAACAAGGCCCTCAAAAACCTGAAGTCTTGTCTTGCCCTTATCTTCAATCTTTTGGTAAACCTTAACAGTATCACCTGTTCTTAGGTCAAGATTTTTACGTGCTTCTATGTTTACTGGTGAAATAATCTTATTCATGTTTGTAGGGGCTAGGTTATCATACGAGTTAATTTGTTGCAATACTTAAATAAAAATGTGCCCCGTTACGCTATCGCTAACGTAAGGGGCAAAAGTTCAGTCGAAATATTCTTCTGAACGCTCCGGCCACCAATTACTTGGCGGCGGTGTCTCCTCGGTTTGTGGGCGAGGATCCCATGGCTGTAGACTTTGGACGACAGCCTCGTCCTTCTCTTCAATTTCTTCCATAAGAAGAACAAATATAAAAACACATATCCGAAGATAAGTAAAGGACTTTATTAAAATCAATAGCATCTATTCTGCAAAACTAAGTGCTTTCTTAAAATCATCTGGGTACGGCGCTGTAACTGTTATCTCCTTGCCTTTAGTGTTTTTAAATACAATTCTATATGCATGCAAAGCTTGTCGATCAAAACCTAATGTCTTATTATTTTTTGGGGCATACAAACTATCAGAAACAAGTGGATGATATATAGCATTAAGATGCACTCTTATCTGATGAGTTCTACCAGTCAAAGGCCTAGCCTCTATAAAAGAAAGCATTTGACCATCAAATTTAAATCTCTTTAAAACCCTAACCTGAGTAACAGCTTCTCTGATCTTTCCTCTAGCAAACTTCTCCACTGTCCATCTTCTTATATTCCCCTTACTCCTTCCCATTGGCCAATCTATTGTCTTTCTTTCTACTTTTATATTTCCATAAACAAATGCGTGATATGCCTTAGAGATGCTTCTGTTTTTAAATTGATGCTTAAGATGCATAAATCCTTCTTGAGTTTTTGCTACAAGCATTACTCCAGATGTGTCTTTATCTAAACGATGAACAATTCCGGGACGCGGAACAAGGGTTTCATCAGTTAACTTTAAATGCTCACCTACATTTTTTATTTTAGGATACTTTTTAATCAACCAATCACATAAGGTGTATACGCTACTCTTACCGTCTGGATGAACAACAAGACCTGCGGGTTTATTTATAGCTAGAACATTATCGTCTTCGTAGAGAATTGTTGGTGCTAACATTATTTTGTGGGCGATAGAGGACTCGAACCTCTGACCTACCCGGTGTAAACGGGTTGCTCTACCAACTGAGCTAATCGCCCTCAAGATTTGTCTAGAGTACATCAATATAGATAAAAATTCAATGGACTACAGATATTAGAAACTATGAATCTTTTCACCACCTACAGGTATACCGTCTTCAAAATATGCAAGATGTATTTCTGGAGGAAGGGGTTCTTTAGTTCTTTTGGATTTACTTTGATATATATACTCCCTACTTCCATCTTTTGTCATTCCACTAATAAACCACAAATAATTACCTTTATAGATCTCTTCTTGTACTTCAAATTCTAAACCATCTAAATGTTTTTCTATTACATCTAATATTTCTCTTCTTTCAGGACCTGCATTTCGTTCGTAACTTTCATTTGGCATAAAGCGTAGTGGTGCCCTCGCGAGGAATCGAACCTCGAATAACGGCTTAGAAGTCCGCAGTTATATCCATTTAACTACAAGGGCATATCATCAAAAGATGATTACAACACATTAACAATCACATTAGATATCGTCAATTGATTGACCTGTCGTGGTTGTGTCATTAGATGTTGGAATTACAGACTTAATACTTCTTCTTTCAAGTAAATCATCTAGCAGAGAATCTATCTTTTTTTCATCTATTGTTAACTTTTTTGCAACTTCTTGAGATTCTACAGTTTCTAAATCTGTTTTTATACCGAAGTAAAAATTCGTAAGAAATACTAGAGACACAACAAAGAGTAAAGATGCGAAGATTAAAGCTATATGCCAATCTTTTTTTGTTGATAATCCAAAAACAGACAGACTCGGGTTTTGACTTTTTACCTTTTTAAAATTTTTATTGTTTTTTAATGTAAAAAATTTCATATTATTTTCTATGTTGTATATCCATAAAGCTCAAAGATAGCACTCCAATCCGAACCGACCCTTTCGTTATCCGCAATAGCAGATATACGAAGACCCTTAACTATGACTTTTTTATCCAAACTTTCTATCGTTGCCAGAAATGTCATTATCCCCTTCCATGTACCAGATACCTGAACAGTCATAGACAACTCCCCGTGAGAACGAATCTTCTCTATTTTCAACTCATTTTCTACGTAAATCTTTTTGTCTCTTGTTTGCTCAACCAAATCAACATCTTGTACACTAACAATTAATCCAGACTGCTCAGCTAGTTCCTCAATTCTTTCAATAAACACTACCGCATTATTTTTATCTATAAAATAATTCTCAATTATATCAATCTTTGGTTTTAGGCGCTGGAAAACTTTTCTAAGTAAAAACAAATCCTGATCTCCGGCAGATACAACCTCCTTCTTGGTTTTTAATAATTCTTCCTTATTCTCTGTTGTAATTAAATAAACAGAAACAATTGCCGATAAAAGAAAAGCAAATATAGTTATAGAAATACTGAATATTATTTTTGTGTTTGATTTATTCATTTTGTTTTTCTTTTACTTTTATATTTACTGTAAATGGAACATCGACACCAACAGTGAAACTAGAGAAAGGAATATCTACATCATAAAAAGAACCTGACTGCTCTATAAAATTACCAAACTCAACTAAACTTTCTCTATTATTAGCTATACCACTTAATACAATACCGGCCTTGTTATCTTCCCCAACTAAATACTCTATAGTATTAATTTTTATAGATCTAACTTGATAACTCAAAACTTCAGTTATTAAATCAGACGGAATAAGCTCCTTTTCGCTAAGTAGTCTAATTTTATTATTAATATCTTTAATATTCTCTTCAAACAAAGTTCCTTCATTAGAACCATTAAGAACTTTTAGTGCCTCTTTTTGTGGCTTTAAAATTTTATTTTCAATTTGTACAAGCGTGAAAGACGGAATCAGAGCAAGCAGAGAAAGTAGGGCGAAAAAAGACAATACAAATAAAAGTACTGTAACAAACCTAAGTCTGTACTCTTTTTTCAAAATCTTCTTTTGTTCGTCTGAAAGCAGATTTAACATATTATTCTTTATCTAATAAAGCTAAACCAGTTGCTGTTGCATAATCTAAGGACTTCTCAAAAGTAATACTAGGAACGTAATTATCAATGGAAAAAGCATTTTGCCAAACATTACCCAACACCACAGAAAGCTTTAAACCTTTTGATAGAAATTCAACAAGTCCAGGAGTCGTCGAAAAAGATCCCGAAAGTATCGCCATTTCAATCTTCTTGTCATCATCAGGATCATTTTTGTTGGTGAACCAGTATATAAGAAGTTTATTTATTTGCTCTTTTAATACTTTAGCTTGTGGACCATTTAGATCTTGAACTATTTCACTTGAGTTTATCGGTAAAGAAGATGTGTACTGTACAATACTTCTCTCAACAATTGATAGGTTTATAGTTGATATACCGAAGTTAACTAAAATATAAGAACTATTATCTCCCTTTCTTACTAGGGTTCTTGCTAAAGAATGACTCTCAGACTCAAAGGATACTGGGTGTAAACCAGCTTCCAATAACAACTTTGTATATGTACTTATAACAGATTTTGGAAGTGCTGAGACAACAACATTTATACCATCATCACTTACACTATCCTTGTCTATAGAAAGTACAGAGTACTGAAATACAACATCCTTTGGTGGTATAGGAACGTTTTCTTCTAGTTTAAATAATATTGCTTGATCAATAGTTTTGAGAGCCTCTTTTGGTAATTTTGTTTTAAATATATATGTTTTTAATTCTGGTATAGAAACAGAAACATATTCTAATTTATATGTTTCTTTAAGTTTTTTTAAAGAATTTCTTAACTCCTCACAATTATGTAAATCACTTTCTTGTTCAAGCAAAGCACAAGGTGCATCTAAAATTATTTCGTCATAGATATGTGGTACAAATCCAAAATTATTACTTTCTAATTTCATTACTCTTACTGCACCATGACTTATATCTAAACCAGCAACATCAAAAGTTAAAAATTTTGGTGTGGGAAAATAATTAGATAAAAAATTAGATTTTACTTTAACTATAGGCATTGATTATATTATACAAGATAAAAATACTTTTATATAAATTTAATCACAAAATAAGCAACAATAAGTATTATCACTAAGATAGTTGCTATGTCAAAATATTTAAAAATTAAGTTTCCTATCTTTTCTCCAAAAAATCTCATAATAATACCAACCATAAAAAACCTAAGCCCTCTACCTAATGCGATCGCCAAAGTAAAAACCGGTAAGCTAACTCTAAGCAATCCAGCGGCCATAGTGAAAACTTTATCCGGTACAGGAGTAAATGATATTGCGAACATCGTCCAAAATAGATGTTTATTAAAAAGCTGACCAACCATATCGAATTGCGACTCTAAATTATAAAAAACAACTAAAGGATGCCCTATTGTTTGAAAAAAGAAAAAACCAATAAAGTAAGCAAATATACTACCTAAAACTGAAGCTACGGTTGTTAAAGCACAATAAAGTGCCCAGGACTTTTTTTTCGCTGCAAGCATTATTGCCAAGAATGGATCAGGTGGAATTGGAGAAAATGAATTCTCCATAAAAGCAATACCGAGTAGCCACCAAAGAGAATATTTTGATTCTGATTTTTCTTTAAACCAATTAAAAACTTTTTCTTTCATATTAACTAATACGACTTCCGGATGAAATAGAGTCATCTACACCCAAAAGAGAAAAACCTTTTCCATCTTTATCGTTAACAGCCATTATCATGCCATTACTTTCTAGACCCATCATCATTCTTGGAGCTAAGTTAGTGACAAACGGACAAAGTTTACCGACTAAAACTTGAGGGTCTTCAAAATACCCCTTAATTCCAGAAAGAATTTGTCTTGGTTCTTTTTCAGCAAAGTCTACACTCAGTTTTAAAAGTTTTTCTGATTCGGGAATAATTTCTACACTCAAGATTTTACCTATTTTTATTTCTATTTTTTTAAAGTCGTCTATTGATATTTTGTTGTCTTGTTCCATGGGATTATTTTTTATTACTCTCAATATAACTCTGCAACATTATAGCCGCTGCCTGAGCATCTACCAAAGCCGTCTTCTCCCCTGTTTCTTTTTGCGCCTGCATCGAAGTCATCATTTCAGAATGAAAATCTATTTCAACATTAATCCTAGTTGCTAATGCCTGAGCAAAGTCTCTAATCTCCTGCATTATTTCATTATCTTCCATTTTGTAATTCTTTGACTCACCAATAACTATTTTATTTATCTCTTTTTCATGAACAAGCAAAGCAATAATATCTAAAATTCTAGAGTCGTTTTGTATTACTTGATCAGGAAATGCAATATTTCCACCATCATTTGAGACTGCTAACCCTATTCTTTTTGTTCCGTAATCTATTCCAAGTAGTTTCATATTAATTTTATATTTCCTCTAATTCGAATTCCTGCAAGAACTTAACCACTGAATCTTCTCCAGGAAAGTCTAGGGCGGTAATATCCCAACCGCCCCAAGGAGTACTTCCACACATAGCATGCCATGATGCTGTTTTCATATAGCTGTCTTTGTATTTTTCAGAAAGAGCTCTAGCAAATTCCATAAAATAATTAAATGCTCCTATCCCTAACCTTTCCCCTAATACATTCCTCATCTCAGCCACATTTTCCATAAATTCCTTTGCCTCTATTGAAGTAATTATTTTATCGTCCTCCATATTTTATTTATGAGCCTCGCCTCCTTCTACTTTTTCTGTTTTATCTTCTTTAGTATCGATTAGCTTTTTCTGTCTTGTAACAACAAATATATAAACTAATTCCAAAATACCAAATGTGTTTATAAACAACAAAACTATAAACCATGGCTTACTTTCTCTGTGAGCAGCTTTCCATAAAGCAAATCCTTTTAATGCAATTGACCAACCTACTAAAGCAAAAAATAATGCTGGATTATCAAATACAAATTGTTCGTTTATCATATTCTTATAATATAGCTTAACTGCTACCTAGGGTCAAAAATTGAAGGTTTCATGTTTTCACCTTTAATAATTCTAGATATTTTACTTCCTCCAAAAATAGAAGGAAGTATACCAATACCATTACAACCAAGATTGTAAATAAGCACAGTGTTTCGAGGCTCTTCACCAATAAGACGAACACCGTTTGGTGTATAACCCATAAGACCGTGCCATTTGTATTTAAAATCAATATTGCCTTCTGGTGAATGTTTATACGAGGAGTGTAAGAACTTATCTATATTTTCTATAGCCTTTTCTGGATAGTCATGTTCTGTTTTTGAATAAACATTTGTATCTTCAATAATTAGTTCTGGTCCACCAACACATATTAGATTATGTTTTTGATTTTCCTCACCATCATACGGCCTGCGAGTAAGATAAAAATAAGGATCCTCAATGTTGTTAGTGTCTATATAACTTATCGCTACAGGAGAACGATCTCTTTCATCTACATATGCAGACATATATCCAATTGTTCCTGTAACATTTTCATGAAAACGTTTATCAAAACTTTCCCCTGAATTATTTGTAATAGTAAATTTTTCAAATCCATTTGTACAAAGCACTACCCTTTTTGCGGTAACTTCATATTCTTTTATTTTCAAAACAGCACTATCTTTTTCTAAAATAATTTCTTTTACAGGACTTTCTTCAAACAATGAAAATCTGTCAGGATAATTCGATAACAAAGAACCAACAACTTCTTCACTAAATGATGCACTATTCATGCAACCCTTTCTTCCAGATATAGCAGCTACGTATATAGTATTTTCTGTTTCTAATAATTCTAATATGTCCTTAGCTGGCATTATTGTATAAAGACCTTCATATTCTTTAGGAATCTTTGATAAAACATCAGACTCTTCTGCAATCATCAAAGTTTCAGAGTTGATTCCATATTTATGAGATACGGTGGCGTTTTTTAAATGTGTGATTATTTCATCAAAGTCAGATATTCCAGCATAGCCAGAGAATTCATAGAAAGGAGTCTGCAATTTTAAATCAGAACATATACCCTGAAGAAGTTCCCAAGCAGAATTAATATCTTTCTGAGCTTCCACCGCTAAATCCATACCGAACTCTTCTGCTATACCAGCTAACTGTTTTTCAAAATAACTGACAATTTGACCAGCATTGTGACCAGTTGCACCATGAGCAATCTTCCCTGCTTCAATTAACAAAACTTTTCTATTTGTATTTTTAAGTATGAAATAAGCAGTAGAAACACCAGCAATACCACCACCGACGATTACAACATCAGCCTGTGTATTTTCTTTAATAGTGTCTAACGGACGAGTTCTCTTTAATTGCTGAATCCAGGGTGAGTTATTTATGTTCATACTAATAACTTACCAAGACTCTTTTAAAATACCAAGGCTAACTATTCCTGTAATAAACATTCCAGCAATAAAAATATATAAATTAGACACAGGATGGATTATTTTATTTTGAGTAATCCTCCAAGTGAGAGAATTGATGGAACCCACAATCCAACAAACAATGCTTGGTCAGTTTGATTTGTAAACCACAAAAAAATTGATAGAAGAAAAGATAGACCAGCACCTAATAAAATATAATTTTTCATACGTAATGATTTAATTATCTATTAATATAAATATATTGTAACATATACGCATGTTCATAAAACTTTACTCAATAGCAATAGCACTATTTTTTGTTATAGACATACTCTGGATTGGATTTATTGCAAAAGATTTTTACCAAAAACAAATTGGTTTTTTAATGAAAAGTGACATCAACTGGATAGCTGCTATTATTTTTTATCTTTTATTTATCGTCGGTTTAGTACTTTTCGTAATCACACCAGCAATAGAGAAAAATTCATGGACTTATGCCTTACTGTTCGGAGCACTATTTGGCCTTATTACATACGCAACTTATGACCTTACAAACCTAGCAACACTAAAAGATTGGCCAATATTAGTTACTATCGTGGACTTGATATGGGGAGCAACACTTGCCTCTTCTGTTTCAACTTTAACTTTTTTCATTGCAAATAAAATTGGACTATGAACTATTACGGGATCCTAATTTCATTATTGTTTTTATACATGAGTATATGGTTTTTAATTTCTCTACAAAAAAAGAGAAATGACATTACTGATGTTGCTTGGGGTCTAGGATTCACTCTTATGGCGTGGACATCATTCCTTATATCAGACGGCGTTGCTGGCTTAAGAGGACTATTCGTTTGTGTATTAGTTAGTATTTGGGGTTTGCGTTTAGCTTGGCACATCTACAACAGAAACAAGAACAAGACAGAAGATTATCGTTATCTTACTTGGAGAAAAGATTGGGGTAAGTGGTTTTATTTACGTTCATATTTTCAAGTATATCTTTTACAAGGAATGTTCTTATTTTTGATCATCTTCCCTGTTTTACTTATAAACAAAAGCAATGAATCAACTTTTGGAATATTAGACTTTATTGGTTTAATAATTTGGATATTTGGTTTTTATTTTGAAGTTGTTGGTGATGCACAATTAGCAAAGTTTATCAAAAATCCAGAAAACAAAGGCAAACTACTCACTTCTGGTTTATGGTCATACACTCGTCATCCAAACTATTTTGGTGAGGTCACACAATGGTGGGGTTTATGGTTTATCGCACTTCCTGTTGCGGGTGGATGGATTGGTATTATTGGACCATTAACAATTACTTTTTTAATTTTGAAAGTATCTGGCATTCCTCTACTTGAAAAGAAGATGGAAGAAAACCCAGACTTTGCTAAGTATAAAAAAAGAGTGAGCGTATTTTTACCGATGTTGCCTAGAAGGTAAAAAATACACATTAAGCTTCTTGTCTTGGCGGAGAGGGAGAGATTCGAACTCTCGATCCCCTTTCAGGGATTCCGGTTTTCAAGACCGGTGCAATCGACCACTCTGCCACCTCTCCATTGGTCATATTCTACAACAATGAAAAACAATCTAACATAAAGAAAAAAGTTTTACTACTTTTATTTATATCTGCTTTTAATATACAATAGTTAGACATGAGCACAATAAGCATACTTTATATTTTAACTATTATTTCAGCACTTACAGGTTTTTGGATTACTCTACGTATTCACAGAGAAAAACTATCAAAAAAGCCGATGTTCTGTCCCCTTAACGGTAACTGTGAAATTGTAGTGAACAGCGAATTTTCAACTTTTTTTGGTATAAGTCTTGAACTATACGGTGCAGCATATTATGCATTTATTGCGCTTAGCTATATTGCCCTTTTTGCATTCCTTCCTCAACAGCTACCAGACCTTTTTAATTTCTTTCTAGTAGGATTTTCTATTGTTGGCTTTCTATTTTCTTTATACCTAACATTCATACAAGCTTTTTATATAAAATCATGGTGCACATGGTGTTTATTCTCAGCAGGTATATCAACACTAATCTTTGTATTTACAACAATAGGTCTAGTAGTCACAAACTTCTCATTAATACCAATACTTACACTACTAGCAACTCCTATATTAGTAATGCACTTTATAGGATTTATATTTGGAGTTGGAGGGGCAACAGTTACAGATATTATTTTCCTAAAATTCTTAAGAGACTTTAAAATATCTGATACGGAAAAATCTGTATTAAAGATACTATCTCAAGTTATATGGCTAGGGTTATTAGCTATAGTTATAAGTGGTATAGGACTATATTTACCAAATGCAGAAATATTAAATGAATCACCTAAATTTATTATGAAAATGATTGCGGTATTAGCCGTAATAATAAACGGTCTAGTGCTTACTCTTGTAATAGAGCCTAAACTTCTAAAGACTGCGTGTAGCGACTGTGTACATGTATTAAAAATAAATAAGTTAAGAAAATTATGTTTCGTGCTAGGATCTATATCTTTTGTATCATGGTATTCAGCGCTACTTTTAGGAATAATAAAAAACATACCACTAACACTAGATGAACTACTGACAATATACTTATTGGTTATTTTGTTTGCAATATTATCAAGCCAAGTACTAGAAAACTTAATAGTTAAAAATGTAAACAGCTCGACAAAGGTCTAGTATCGTGTGAAAATATTTTTATGTCATCAAGCAAGAAGATAATCTGGGAAGCATACGAACACAATCACAAAGAAAGATCTCCTGATTGGTATTGGATAACAGGAATTGTTGCAGTAGCAGGCGCAATATTATCTATATATTTTAGCAATACACTTTTTGCAATAATTATTTTACTATCAGCTTTTACAGCGATACTTCAAGGTCACGCAGCTCCAAGACTTTCTAAGTTTGAGATAAATAGAAAAGGTGTACGAATAGATGAAATAATGTACCCATACTCAGTGCTTGAATCTTTTTGTGTAATAGACGAAGAAGTAAACGATAGAATAATAATAAAATCAAAAAAGACTTTCCTACCTTTTATAATACTTCCCTTCAACAGTCTTTATACAAATGCAGAGGAAATTAGAGAATACTTATTAGAGTACTTAGATGAAGACGAACTAGAAGAACCTTTTGGTCAAAAGTTAATGGAGATGATTGGGTTTTAATAATCACCATTAAACATGTCTGATTTTATAGATGGTACTTCATGAACATCAAACTCACCTAAAGGCGCGACTGGTTCAGTATAATGAGGATTTTTAGCCTCTTCAATTATTTCACCTACTTTCTGAATGTAATTTCTAGTTGTTTTGACATAATCACCAACATCTCCTTCTGGATTATCAGAAAGATAATTTTTAACAGTACTAATAAACATTTCATATTGACCCCTAGTTTGAAATTTATCTATATGATTTAGTAATTCATTTAACTCAGCCAATAAACCCATTAAAACTTCTCTGTCGTTTTTTACATTTTCTATATCGTTCATAGTTAAATATATTACAACTTATAAATATCATGGCAAGTTCTATTGCTTTATTACTAAAAAAATTTAGTATAGGCATATTCTATTGTCCTCGTAGTTTAATGGATAGAACACGAGTTTGCGGAACTCGTAATCCAGGTCCGATTCCTGGCGAGGGCACTACTACGCTCGCGCCATAAATGGCACAGAGCTCCGCAGTGCACGGCACCCTATATACAGCACTTTAGTAGTAGCCCTGCGAAGCCGTCAGGCGAAGTAGGGCCTCACTATGTTCTTTAATATAATTAGTAAACACTAATACGACTTTAATAAAACTTAAGTACTTTTTCATATTACTTCTGAAATAATCTAATGGTGTTTTGTGTTTACATTTTAAAGAGTAAAAATAATAACAGTATGTTTTGGTGTGTACCTCTTTCTACCAAACAAAAGAGTCTAGATTTTTATTTTAATTATATTGATCCAAATAATAATAAAGTTTCAGTTATTCTTGCCCAAATGAGATTACTGAGCATTAAAAGGTTAAAAAGAAAAATATACGATATAGATAATTACACACTTCAGGAGATAAAGATGAGACTGGCATCATTTTGTAGGTAGAAAATCGAAACCCCGCCATTATAGCGGGGTTTCTCGGAGCCTTTCGGCGCTTTGTAAGTAATATACTAACTCCAGCATCAACAAGAAGTCAAACCCGTAATAAAAAATCCTCACTTTTTCTTCATCAATTTAAATAATTATATTAATCTTCTGTATCAGGTAATAGTGGAACTTCTCTAATTATAACTTTAGTACCGGGCGGATTAGGGATAATAGCACCGCTCATAGCTGGAGGTGGCTCAAGAGTGACCCTGCCTTGACCATTACCGTCAGGGTTTTCAATAGTCCTTAATTCTATAAATGGAGGTGGCTCAACATTAGGTTCACTAGAAACATCGTGATCAAAGCAATGACCTGGAGCGAATAATTCTTTTTCTTCTCCATCACCTTTTTCCATTTTTTTATTATACTATTTTAAAAAAATTTTACTCACTATCTAAATCAGCATCAGTCTCTAATTCTGCCTCCAAATCAACAACATCCTTAATGGAATCTTCTATGATATTTTCTAGCTCTTGATTAGCAACAGCTTCTTCTGCTTCAATATCAGCTTCAATATCAGCGACTTCTTTTTCTGTTTCTGTAAGATCACTTTCTAGTTTATCTAGCATGTCAGAAGAACTTTTTTCTACCTGATCAAGTTCTTCTACAATACTTTTTATCTCAGCATCTAATGCATCGATTTCTGCTTTGATATCGTCTTGAGGTAAGTCTGTTTGTGGGTTTTGTGTGTTCATAAAGGTTTTTAAAAATTAATTAGATTACCTTCTTCCTATTCTTTTTTGTTCTATAAATTTTTTTACACCAATCTCTGCGTTTCTATGAAGATCTCTCCACCCCACTTCACTTAAATATTCAGGGTCATCTGTATCTTTTCTTACCCCTTTTAATCCATGAAGATAGCTATCAAAAAGAAATGCAAACTTCTTAGGAGAAACAGAGGTGTATTTACCATAAGTAGAAGAGTAAAAATCATCTTCATTAATATGTAATATGCCAGCAGAACTATAACCCTGATTCCAAGCAGCTACAAAATCACCAAGACCATACTTTGTTTCATTGTCTGATCCAAATGATTCTGTAGACGTTCGCCTTCTTTCAGAACGATCACCACCTCTTCCTGTTCTTTCTGTAACATTAAACCTCTGCCTACCATCAGCCCTATTAAGTTGTTCTTTTTTAAGTAGAATTTCTTCCCTTTTATTTTTCATTGTTATTGTCCTATCTTCAATACGACTAGTACGAGCCTGAAGCTCATCTCTCAACTTAGTTGCTCTTTCAACTTGTCTTTCAAGATCCTTTTTCATCCTCACTAACCCTTTTACCTCAACACCTCCATGTTTCTTAGCAAAATCAGTTGTCTTGGATTCAAGATCGCCCAATCTTCTTTGCAATTCATCCACTTTATCTTTTGCGTGCACTAATTCATAATCAAAACGTTTTTTTCCAGACCTTACCTCAAAATCACTAATAGCTGTATCAATTTTTTCGGCACCACTGGTATAAAATGCTCCCATTTTCTCAGCGACTGCGTTCCTTTTTTCTTTCTCTTTTAAAAGCTCTCTGTGTTTTTTAGCTGTATCTAAATTTGCAATCTTCCTTTCCTCTTTAAACTTCATTTTTTTATCAATAGAGCTAGCAATATCCCCGACATAATCATTAACATTAAGACCTGTACCAGAAAGTCCCGCTGATTGCTCTCTTATAAGTTGAGCCTGTTCTGCATATAAATCCTCCTTTTCTTTAGCTTTTTGTGATCTTATTTGTGCACCCTCAAGATTTCTTTCTCTCATATCGAGCCAAGCATCTGCAACATGTACTCTAACAGACACAGTAAATCTGTTATTCCACACATGGTTACCTATCCCCTCCATAGTTCCCTTAAATAATCTTCCTGCTTTTTCAGCAAGACTTGGCCCCTTTTCCTCTTCTTCATTATTTCCCTCTGGCGAACTAGGTGAAATACTTCTAGGATCCTCTCTTCTTAATGTTTCTTGCTCACCACCCCGAGGTACGAACGCAGGATCGCTTGAAAATGGACTAGGCTGAGCATCTGGCTGTGGAGATGGAGGAGTTGTGAAAAGTGCAGGCGACGGATTGAGTGGCCCAGGTGAACCACCTGGTGGTGGAGCAAGTGGTCTCAGTGAAGATGCTCTCTTAGATGGAGATCCTTCTGATCCTGGTGGTTTTGGAAATGGACTTTCGCTTGACATGTTAATTACTATTAAACAACTTTATTTAAAAAAGTACAATAAAAAATCCAGATAATATCTGGATTAAAACAGTTGGCGGAGGTCGGACCTCCGTAAAAAATTATTTAGTAGCTTTAGCCTTTTTTATAGCAGCAGATAGTCTTGACTTGTTTCTTGAAGCGTTGTTCTTCTTGATAGTATTCATCTTAGCTGCTTTGTCTAAAGCCTTGTAAGCTAGAGGAAGTTTTGCTTGTGCCTCTGCAACCTTACCAGCAACTATCAACTTTTCTATCTCTCGCATTACATCCTTGTAAGCTCTTGTTCTACGTGTGTTAAAAACCTTCTTTTTAATAGAAGCTCGGTGCGCTTTTTTTGCGTTTTTAGTTATTGCCATAAGTTCGGATACTTTAGCAGAAGAGAGTCTTGTTTGCAATATATAAGCAGTCAACCTATGATTATTACATGATTGTAAAGATTAACGGAATAGTAGACGAAGTTGGTCTTCAAGACATAACACTTATGACCAATGGTCTTGGTTATAGAGTTTTTATGACAACAGATTCTTTGGTAAATGTAACAATAGACGATAATCTTTCATTATTTACACATCATGTTATAAGAGAAAACTCTCAGGATTTATACGGATTTAAAAATAGAGAGGATTTAGAATTTTTTGAACTACTTTTAACAATATCTGGTATAGGTCCCAAGTCAGCATTAAGTATCTTAAACACAGCGTCAAGCGCAACGCTTAAAGAAGGAATAACATCAGGCGATGCGGGGTACTTATCAAAAATATCAGGAATAAGTAAAAAGAATGCAGAGAAAATAGTTTTAAACCTTAAAGATAAGATTGGATCAATAGAAAGTTACAGCACAAACAACACATCAGAAAGTAGTATGGCGATTGAAGCACTAACATCACTTGGTTATTCAGAAAAAGATTCAAGAGAAGCAATACAGAAAGTTGATAAAACACTTACAACAGAGAAGATGATAAAGGAGGCATTAAAAAATTTAGGAAAATAATATGTTAGATAAAATCTTAAGAACAATAGAAAAAATAATACCTAAAAAATTATACGAGGCACTACAACCTATGTATCATTTATCATTAGCTTTTATTGGAGCTGTTGTATATCGCTTCCCTTCTAAAGATTTAAAGATTGTCGCTATAACAGGAACAAAAGGTAAAACAAGTGTTAGCGAAATATTAAATATAATTTTAGAAACAGCTGGCTACAAAACAGCACTACAAAACGGTATAAGATTTAAAATAAATAAAGAAGAAAAAAAGAATCTATTTAAAATGACGACACCTGGTAGATTTTTCTTACAGAATTTTTTACATAAAGCAAAAAAGGCAGAATGCGATTGGGTTATTCTAGAAATAACATCTGAAGCAGCGAAGTTAAACAGAAATAAATTTATAGAACTAAATTCTTTTATATTTACAAATCTCGCACCAGAACACATAGAAAGACATGGTAGTTATGAAGCATATCGTGATGCAAAACTTTCAATTGCAGAAGGTATATCTAAAAAAAAGAAAGACACCTCAATAATTGTTAATGGAGAAGATAAAGAATCAGAACATTTTCTAAAAAAATATGCTGATAATTATTTTATATATAAAACAACAGACTCAACACCTTTTGAATTAAAAGAAGATGGTGTTGTCTTTAGATTAGGTAAATCAACAATATACTCTAAGTTGATAGGAAAATTTAATCTTGAAAACATGCTTGCTGCAATAACTTTTGCAAAATCAATTGGCATAAGTGACCAGACAATTAAAAAAGCCCTAGAGTCTATGGATGTAATATATGGTCGTGCTGAGAAAATTAAAAATGATAAAGATATGGATATATATGTAGACTATGCACATACACCTGAATCACTTGAAGCTTTGTATAAAACTTTTCATGACAAAAAATTAATATGCGTTTTAGGAAGTGCTGGAGGCGGAAGAGATAAATGGAAAAGACCAAAAATGGGAGAAGTAGCAAATACATATTGTGAAAAAATAATTCTCACAAACGATGACCCTTACGAAGAAGATCCTATACAAATAGTAAATGATATCAAATCAGGTATATCAAAAAATAATGTGGATGTTGTTATAGATAGAAGAAAAGCAATAAACAAAGCGCTTTCTTTAGCAGGTAAAAATACTGTTGTTTTAATAACAGGAAAAGGTACTGACCCGTTTTTAATGGAAGCAAATAATACAAAGACTCCATGGAGTGATGCTGATGTTGTTAGAGAGGAAATAAAGAAAATATAAATATGCCAGAACTACCTGAAGTAGAAACAACAGTTAGAGATTTAGAGAAAATGACAGTTGGTTTAAAAATCACTGATGCGTGGAGTGGTTATGACAGTGAGTATCATTATGGTAAAAGTCATATAAAGGATCCTAAATATTTTGCAAAATTTAAAAAAAATATTGTTGGAAAAAAAATAATAGGCACAAGCAGAAGAGCTAAGAATGTTTTAATACACCTAGAAGATAATCTAACTATTTTAGTTCACATGAAAATGACTGGTCATTTATTGTATGGACCTTATAAAATCCGCCAGCTGGCGGACAAAGATATCTGGGAACCACAAACAAAAAACGGACCACTTAATGATAAGTTTAACGGATGGATTAGACTCGCTTTTTCTTTATCAAATAAAAAACACTTAGTACTTTCTGATTTAAGAAAATTTGCAAAAGTTACTCTACTCCCTACTGACAACTTAGAACACTCTGATGATATAGCTCATATTGGTCCAGAAATATTAGAAAACTTCACTGCCACAGACTTTATTAAAAGAATTAGAAAATATCCTCAAAGAAATATAAAGGCGACATTACTAGATCAAACAGTTGTAGCTGGTATTGGAAATATATATTCAGATGAATCTCTATGGTTAGCAAAAATTCATCCCGCAACCCTAGTGCACAAGCTAGATGATGAAAAATTAAAAATATTATTTAGAGAAGCTAAAAAAGTATTAAAGAAAGGCATAGATTTTAGAGGTGACTCTATGTCAGACTACCGAACTCCAAGTGGTGAGAAAGGAAATTTTCAAAACGAGCACAATGTATACCAAAGAGCTAAAAAATCATGCAAAAGAAAGGGCTGTAAAGGAATTATAGAAAGGATTGTAGTAGCGACCAGAGGAACACATATCTGTCCTGTTTGTCAAAAAAAAGATTAATTTTTTGAAAATATCAAAGTCTTTAATTCTTTTTCAAAGTTTTCTAATAACTCAGTTTCATTAGCACCAAAAATTTCAAAAACTAATCCTCCCTCTTTAGATGTAGTATCACCTAAAGAGAGACACACAATATCATTACCTAAATTTTCAATAAGAATTACAAAATGATACCTTTTGAAAACTGTATCTACTTCTGCCCAGGCTTTTTTAATTGTTTCATTATGAGTGACACGAATAAGATCAAACACACTAATAGCATCTCGTAATCTCAAAATAGCATCTTCTGAAATAACTTCTCTTTTTGGTTGTTCTTGGTCACCCATGATTATTTATTAAATATTCTGAATAAAAACACGCCCGTTGCAACTGATACATTTAAAGATTCTTTTTTACCTTCCATTGGAATCTCAGCAATTATATCGCACAAGTCTAGAATTTCTTTATCAAGACCAGTTACTTCTGTTCCAAGAATTATAGCTGTATTTTCAGAAACCTTTACTTCTTTGTAATCAATAGAACTTTCATCTTGCTCTAATGCAATAATTTTTAACCCATCTTCTTTTAATTTTTTAACCAAATCTAAAGTAGATTCTACATACTCCCATTCTAGATACTCTTCAGCTCCAAGCGCTGACTTATGTAAATCACTTCTTTTTCTACCAAATCTATCTATCGGAGTAGGAGTTGTACCACATAGATAAATTTTAGAAATACCCACTGCATCTGCTGTACGAAAAATAGCACCAACATTATGAACACTTCTTATATTATCCAAAACCAGAACTATGTTTTTTGTTGAGTTTGCCATGAATGCTATACTACACGGATGTTAAACACTTTTCCAACATTACTAGCATATTCCCTATTTGCACCAATGATTCTTAGAATTTCTCTAGGAATAATCTTGATAGGTATAGGTATTACATCTATATTCGAGAAAAGAGAACTTTTCAAAGCTTATTTTATTTCTCAAAAATTTCCTTATGCAAATATTGTTGTTTGGATTTTTGGAATAGCAGAAATAATATCTGGCGTCTTTTTAATCATTGGTCTATCTACACAAATAGTAGCAATTATCGCCGTCTTCTTGTTGCTTAATATTTATTCTTTTGAAAGTAGAGACGACAGACTACTTCCATATACACCATCAACATACTTAATTCTATCAATAGTTGCACTGTCTCTGCTTTTTTCTGGAGCTGGATTTTTTGCAATAGACTTACCTTTGTAAACCAAAGAACGCTGTTCTGTCGCCATCTCCAGCATCTGGATCATGAAGAATAATTATTCCACCATCATATTCTGCTTCTTTTTGCCACATATCAATACTTTCTTCATTTAATTTACCTATAAAAATCCTTACTCTTATTGGATTTGCACTATTAATACTCCCGTCTTCTATGCCTTTATTTAACCAATCTGTGATTATTCCAAATTTTTTTAATTCTGTATTTAGAGACATTATAGACCCTTGATCTTTTAATATAATCTCAGCATGTAATCTCCCGACTTTAGTTAGTTTTTCTACCTCATCACTGCCATGTGTTAATTCACTTACCATATCAATATATGATAACATTTTTGTATAAAAAACAAGTAATTAATTGAAAAGTTAAATTTTCGTGTTATTATCTTTTTACCTTGTGGAGACTCGCTCTGCATGATTCCCGCCCATAGCTCAGCTGGTAGAGCACCTGCCTTTTAAGCAGAGGGTCGTAGGTTCGATTCCTACTGGGCGGACTTGAACGTAGTGAAAGGATGACCAAGTAAGCAAATTTATTTGTTTACGGGTTGGAATCGAAAGCCGGAGTATGTCGCAAAGCGACTACGAGGCGGGGTCGCGAACGCGAAGCGATTTGTGACCGATTCCTACTGGGCGGACATTATTCATTCTGAGGATCTTCTTCCTCATCTAGTTTCATAGCCAAAGCTAATATATTAAGAGCATTCCATGTTCTGTGATTTTTACCATCTTTTTTAAAAACAGAAGGAGCTTCATCTCTTGGATTTTTAATTGCCATAATATGAGAATCTCCATCAATACCAAACACAACATTAACAAAACCTGCCATATCATCACCTTCGTCTGATTTAGCACTATATGTGCATTCAGCACTAATGCTTGGTAACCAAAAATTTTCTTCTAGAACATCAACAACACTTTTCTCCATATTAAGATTTTCATCATTAGTTCTTGGTATAAGCTCTAACTGAATATCAGAACTTGTATTTGGATCCTGACTATCTTTTTCCATTGCTAAAGCAAGAACCATAAGAGCATTTCTTGTTCTTAGACTCCTTCCTCCTCCAATATAAGTACGATACCTAGCTGACATAAATTCAGCATCTACATCGACTTTGATATTTCCATCCATATCTATTTTCAAAGAAAGTCCTGTAGCTAATCCGTCATTGTCGTCATGAATTCTTTTAAAACTTTGACCAAATTCTACACTTGGTAATTTAAAATCACCTTCAAGAATCTTTGTGACTCTTTCTTCTAATACATCAAAATCTTCAAAAGTTTCCATTATATTTTACTTAATTTTGTGACTGTGTGAATTTTGTAAATTTATCTTCTAATTCTGTTAGATAAATATTATAAAAATTAACAACTTTCTCTATTTTTCTAAAGTACTCAACAGCTTCAGCTCTTGAATCAAAATGATCCAACTTATAAAGTGGTACGGGCCAATCATAAGATTTTGTGTTCAACAAAGGAACAACAAGATTATGTTCTGTGGTCATCAAAGGATATATATCAATACTTAAAACTTTTTCTAAATATAAATGAAATTGTTCAATTAATTTATCCCTTTTTGTGTTTATTGCGAGATGGGCAAATTTTTTATTTTTATCCTTAAAAGATTTTGATAAAGCATTAAAGGCTACCTCAAATTCTTGATCAGACATTTTTTCTAAATCATCAGGTTCATATCCTTCGTTCATATATTTTTATGATAACTAATTACTACTATATTTACCATATATCTCAATCGCTATTTTTATAAAAATTCTATCTTTTTCCTTATCTTTTTCCGTTAAATCTTCGTAAGGAATATTTTCATTGTTTCTCTCTAGCCATTTTTGATGCAAAATCCTAGCTGAAGATTCCATGAAATTATCATCACATTCTCCCCCATTTTTAACCTGCAACAACACTTGATCTAAAGCTATTTCTGCTGAAGAAATATTTTCATTCTTCCAATCATCTGGTAACTCATCAAAATCAATATTATTAATATGATCTTCAACATCTTCAGGACTTACAGTACTTCTCCATTTATCATGAGACAGAGAAGCTATTTCTAAAATAATTTTTTCTTTATTAAACATAACTATATCTCTAAACAAAATCTTTCTAATGCAATACCAAAGTCATGTATTCCTCTACGAGAGTCATGTGAAATTGAAATAAGTTTTGAGGATAAATTTAACAATTCTTCAGGTGAAAAGTTTTTAGCCATTTTTGATGACTTATTATAAACAAAAGGCTTTAATCCTGACTCTGTCGCTGATTTTGTTTTTGTTGAAATCAACATACTTTTTGCCTGCCAAAATAAAGTTCCATGTATTTCTTCAACAGCAAAAAACTTTTTTGCATCTTGATATAACATCCAAAGCTTTTTCTTATCCTTATTCCCTAAAGCATCAGCTAAAGAGAATATATTAAACTCTACTTTTTTAATTTCAATTTTAGAATCAAACTGCTGAACCTTCTCAGCAAACTTTTCTATTTTTGAAAGAGTTTTAGAATCAACTTCTTCCTCTAACCATATAAAAATATTCTCTGATTCTTGTATTTCTTTTAATGAATCAACAAGAGACTCCTTTACATCATCACTGTCAATTAACCTAGAAAGTTCAACTATATATTTATTCTCAAAAAGAGCCTGACTTACTAGTAACTCTTGAAGAGTTTCCTCGCTCCAATTGTCTGTAGATATTTTAAAAAGAGATGCATTCGGTTTTTTAACCAGCATTGCATTTACCAAGCCGTGGGCTTTTTCAACTACTTTTTTTATATCTGTTCCGTGAATGAAGTAGAGCATTTAACTATTTTAACATTATTTTAAATATTGACTTTGTTTTGAAAAAATACTAAATTCATATTTCGCCATTGTGTAAGTTGGCACTTCCAAGACCCGTCGGATCGCACCTCTACAGTATGCGGTTCCGGCGGGTTCTTCTTTTTATTTACATCCTCTTCAGACTTCCCCAGCTCTTACCAACGTTTGCATCAACAATAACAGGCACACCTTTTGTATCCTTACCCTCAAACACACTTTCCATAATTGACTTAATTTTTGGAGCAACAGACTCAACAACGTCACTATCTACTTCATATAAAATTTCATCATGAATCTGTAGAAGTGTTTTTACTTTATCTTTTAGATTTTCTTTTTTAAGAAACTCATCAACCTTTACCATTGCAAGTTTAACAATATCAGCTTCTGTTCCTTGTATTGGAGCATTAATAGCCATCCTTTCTGCTTGAGCACGTATAAAAGGTAGAGATGAATTTATCCCATCAAAATATCTTCTTCTACCAAACATAGTTTCTGTGTATCCTCTTTTTGCTGTTTCTTTTTTAATTCCCTCTAAATAACTAGCCAGCGTTGTAAATGTTTTAAAATAATCATCATAAAACTTTTGTGCTTCAGCTCTGTCTGTTTTTAAATTTTTCTGCAATGCACTAACTCCCATTCCATACAAGATTCCGAAGTTAATTGTCTTAGCTTTTCTTCTCATATCCTTATCAACCTGATCTTCTGGAATATTAAACATATATGCTGCGACGTTTGTATGAACATCCTTCCCCTCTTTAAATATTTCAATTAACTTCTCATCACCAGAAAGCATAGCGGCGATTCTTAATTCAATCTGCGAATAATCACAAGCTAATAAGTAATTATTTTTTTCAACAATAAAAGCGTTTCTAATTCTTTTTCCATAATCACTCTTAATGGGAATATTTTGTAAACCAGGATCTTGAGATGCCATTCGTCCAGTAACAGCACCGGCTTGTAAAAGTGTTGCATGCAACCTGCCGTCTTTACCAAGCATTTTAGGAATATTATCTATGTAAGTAGAAAGAAGTTTTTGTAATTCTCTGTATTCTAAAATTTTACCAGCAATCGGATGAACATCAGCGAGCTTATCTAAAACCTCCTCTTTTGTAGAATAAGAACCAGAAGAAGTCTTCCTCATACCCTTATAAGACAAGGCCATTTTAGTGAAAAGAATTTCTGCTGTTTGTTTTGGAGAATTAACATTAAATTCTTCACCAGCCATTTCCCAAATAGATTTTTCGTGTTTTGTAAGCTCTGTGTGATATTCTTTTGATAATATTTTTAAAACATTTTCATCTATCTTTATTCCGGTTTCTTGCATCTCAACAATAAGTGGCACTAAAGGCTTCTCTACTTTTTCATAAACTTCACTTAGATTTTGTTTTTTTATTTCACTTAAAATAAATTCTTTAGCTTTATTAAAATCATCTGTTTTAGCAAAATGCAAAACATCTTGAACTGTTGGATTTGTAATACTTGAATCGAGTATCCAAAGAGCAATCGCCGCCTCCCTTTTTTCAATTTCATCTATATCTTGAAGTTTAAAATCTGAAGTCTGATCACTAGTAACAGCTCCTGTACCAGTTAAAAATTCATCAACTTTTCCAATAAGTGATCTAAACTCTAGTTCTATAAAAAGATTTTTTAAATTATTAAAAGAAACAGTTTCTGACCAAGACTCTTTTGGTAATTCAAAATTTATTGGTACATCTCTACGAATAGTAGCAAGCATTTTACTAAACAAAGCCTCTTCTTCGTTATCTGTTAAAAGATTAAATATACGCTCTGTAATACCAACCTTCTTTAACTCCACAGCTATTTCCTCTTTCCTCTTTCCTTTTATCTTCTTGTAAATTTTTTCTATAGTTCCAAATTCTTGAATTAAAATAGTAGCTGTCTTTTCTCCAATACCTTGAATACCAATAATATTGTCTGATGGATCACCTCTTAAACCTTTATAATCAACCAGCTGTTTTGGTAAAAATCCAAACCTATCTTTCACAGAAGCTTCGTCGTAAACAATAGTATCTTTGATTCCTTTTTTTAATGTATAAACTTTTACTCTACTTTTTTCTACAAGCTGAAGTGTATCCATATCTCCAGAGGCAATGATCACCTCCAAATCTTTATTTTCTTTTGTTCTCTCAACAATAGTTCCAATAATATCATCAGCTTCAAAACCTTCTTTATCATAAATAGGAATATTAAATGATTTAAAAACATCTCTAGCTTTTTTAAGTTGAGAAACAAGGGCAGGGTCAGACTTTTTCCTTCCAGACTTATAATCAGAATAAGCTTCATGTCTATATGTCGGCTTAGGCAAATCAAATGCCGCAACCATGTAATCTGGCTTAAATTCCTTAATTATAGCCATTAACATAGTAGACAAGCCGTATAATGCGCCCGTTGGAGTTCCATCAGACGAAGAAAATTCCGGCAACGCATGATACGCACGGTGAATAATCGCATGTGCATCTATAAGAATAAGGCGTTTATTGTGTTTTTTAGACATTAGTTGTTATTTTTCTCCCACCTCTTTCATCTATTTCCAACTCTATCACAACAGAGTCTTCTGGAATAATATCCTGAACTCTCTCTGGCCACTCAAGACAAATAATATTTTCAGGATTTGATATTAACTCTTTCCAATCAAGATTTAATAATTCATCACTAGAGTCTAGTCTATAAGCGTCTATGTGTATTAATTTTTTAAAAGGGTCTGGCCCTTTTTTAATTTCATATCTTTTCTGAATAACAAATGTTGGGCTAGTTATTGTTTCTTCTATACCAAGTTCCTTTGCCAACATCTGTGTGAAAGTAGTTTTACCAGCTCCTAAGTCTCCTTTGAGAGCAATAACAACCGCTTTGTTATTTAAAGGCTTTATTTTAGAAAAAAATTCTTTTACAAAATTATTAAATTCCTCCAAATTTAAAATTTTAAGTTTCATAAAAATATATTAACACAGCTTTTTACTTACCCCTTACAGCGTTTCGCGATACAATACACAACATGACAATTGAATTTGATGAAGATAAGTCTCAAAAAAAGTTAGCGTTTTTACACAGACGTGAAGAAGAAGAGTTAGCAAACATGCTTTCTCAAAAGTACGGCATTCCATACGCAGACTTAACTACAATTTCTATAGATGCAGATGGTTTAAAATTAATGCCAGAAGAAACAGCACGTACAGCAAAAATGGCGATATTCCAACTGACGGGTAAAAAATTAAAAATAGCTATACTTTCTCCAAACAGAGACTACACACAATCAGAATTAAAAAAACTTGAAGACCGCGGATACATAGTTCAACCTTACATGGTTTCTACACAGAGTTTAGAAAGAGCATGGGATAGATACAAAGAAATATCATTTGCAACAGAAACAAGAGCGGGATCTTTAGATATTTCTAGTGAAGAAATTTCAGATCTTGTAAAAAACGTTCACAGCCTTTCAGATATAAGAAACCTTATACAAGAAATTTCTCAAATGAAAAGATCTTTCCGTATTTCAAGAATTGTTGAAACAATCGTTGCTGGTGCAATTGCTCTTGATGCTAGTGATATACACGTAGAGCCAGAAGCTGGAGATGTTGGTATTCGTTTTCGTCTTGATGGTGTATTGGTGGAAATAACAAGATTAGATAGCGAGACTTACAAATTACTACAAGCAAGAATAAAACTTCTTTCTGGAATGAAGTTGAATATAAAAAATGCAGCTCAAGATGGACGTTTTAGTGTAAAGATTGGTGACGTAGAAATAGAAATTAGAGCATCTATGCTTCCTGGAGCATATGGAGAATCAATCGTTATGCGTCTTCTTAATCCAAGCACAATTCAAATACCATTTGAAGCTCTTGGTATACCCGACAAGTTAAGAAAAATATTTATTGAAGAATTACAAAAACCAAACGGAATGATTCTAAACACAGGTCCAACTGGTTCTGGTAAAACAACAACCCTTTATTCTTTTATGAGAATGAGCCAAACTCCAGAAGTTAAGATAATCACAATAGAAGACCCAATTGAATATCACCTTGCTGGTGTTGTACAAACACAAGTTGATAAAGAAAAAAATTACGACTTCGCTAGTGGTCTTAAACATTCTCTTAGACAAGACCCTGACGTTATTATGGTTGGTGAGATCAGAGACCTTGAAACAGCAGAAACTGCAGTACATGCAGCTCTAACAGGTCACTTAGTTTTCTCCACACTTCACACAAACAATGCAGCAGGAACATTCCCTCGCCTAATAGACCTTGGTGTTAACCCTAGAATTATTACTTCGGCAATAAACATTGCAATTGCTCAACGTCTAGTTAGAAAATTATGTCCGCACTGTAGAAAAGAAGTTCAAGCTGAAGGTGAAATATTAGATGTCTTAAAAAATACATACAACTCTATTCCAGATCCGGAAATACCATTTACAGAAAAAATGTATATTCAAAATACAGATGGTTGTGATAAATGTCATAACGGATACAAAGGTCGAATTGGTGTTTTTGAAGCAATACGTTCAGATAAAGCTGTTGAAGATGTTCTTCAGGGTAACCCTAGTGAAATAGAAATAAAAAAAGCAGCTGAAGCTCAAGGAATAATGGACATGGCACAAGATGGAACAATAAAAATTCTACAAGGAATGACTACATTTGAAGAGGTTCAGCGTGTGGTTGATATTAAAAATAGATCAGGAAGAGGATACGACACATCGGACGTAAATATAGTTAATCCAGATTTCGAATCTACAAAAATAGAAGATGAAAACACAGACCCCAACTTTAATTTTCAAGATTTTGTTAAATAAAAATTATTTTTCTAAAAATATTTTTACAAAACACAAACAGTGGATTGCCTAGTTGTAAATAAATTAAAAAAAGTTAGTATCGTGGAAGAGATGCGATTTTTTCAAAAGAAAAATCGAGAGTATACATCTCTGAGCAAACTTTCAAAGCGTATTCAAAAGCAGTCAGTACTCTGAGGATAACACCAGAAAATAAACGCGGGGTTTATTACCGGTAGCGTCCTCGAAATACAGCCTAAAGACTGTAAAGTCCCTTGCTCAGAGATGTATCTTCTCGATTAGGATTTCAAAACACTGTGTGGTAAAATACTAACATATATTTCTTCTATGTCAAGCTCTAAAACCCATGATCATAAAGATACAGAAAAAGAGCCTCGTCTTGACCAAGAGCTACGCCCAAAGACTTGGGATGAATACATTGGTCAAAATTCAATAAAAAACAACCTTCATATACTACTTGAGGCAGCAAAAGGTCGTGGACACCCACCAGAACATATACTTTTTTACGGCCCACCGGGTTTAGGAAAGACAACACTCGCTCACCTCATCGCTAAACACACAAATTCTCAGATAAAAATAACATCTGGTCCTGCAATAGAAAAGGTTGGAGATCTTGCATCCATTCTTACAAACCTAAATCCTGGCGATATTTTATTTATAGATGAGATACACAGACTAAACAAAGCAATTGAAGAAGTTTTGTATCCTGCAATGGAGTCTGGAGTTTTAGACATCATTATTGGTAAAGGTCCTTCTGCCAGAACGATACAGTTAGATTTACCTCCTTTTACGCTTATAGCTGCAACAACAAGAATAGCTATGATTTCAGCTCCACTTAGATCTAGATTCTCAGGAGGAATCCATAAGCTAGAATTTTATTCCAACGAAGAAATAAAAAAGATAATTAGTCAGTCTGCAAAAATACTACAAACAGAATTAGATGATAAAGCTGGAGATGAAATTGCAAAAAGAAGCAGATTTACACCAAGAACAGCAAACTACTTACTAAGAAGATGTAGAGATTACGCACAAATACAAAACACACAACTAAATTCAGACATTGTAGAAAAAACACTTTCAATGCTTAGTATAGATAAAGTTGGCTTATCAAAAGCAGATAGGGATGTACTGAAAGCAATTATAGATAAGTTTAACGGCGGTCCTGTTGGAATAAATACTCTTGCCACCTCTCTTTCTGAAGAAGTCAGCACAATAGAAGAATTTCATGAGCCTTATTTATTACAAATTGGTTTTATTGAAAGGACTCCTAGAGGAAGAATTGTTACAACTAAAGGTTATGAGCATTTAGATATAAAAGCTCCTGAAAAATTATTCTAATTCTAAAATATCTTTTATTAACCTAATAACAACCTCCCTTTCTTTATTTTCTAATCTCTTACCATGTCTATAAATAAACAGAGGAATTTTATCTGTTTTTACAAAAGAATATGCACCAGAATTGCTATTTAAATCAGCATCTACACTTATTTGCCTATGAAATTTATAACCAGGACTTAAATGAATCATGTAATTATCAAAATCTATAACCAAGTTTACCTGTGTATCATTACCATCATCTCTCAATAAACGAAAATAGGTTCTTAAACTTTCTATGGTACAAAAATGAAATCTTGATGAAAAAACAACATTTTCTTTATCTCCTAATTTTTCTTCTGACATAAACTTGAATCTTTATTAGTCACAAGTATACTATTAACTACTTACTACTAGCTACTAACAAACATGTCAGGACATAATAAATGGTCAAAAATCAAGCATAAAAAAGGCGCAGCTGATGCTAAAAAAAGCAAAGTTTTCTCTAGATTGTCTAAGCTAATAACGTCAGAATCAAAAAGAGTTAATGGTGACATAACTTCTCCTGGTCTAATTACAGTTATAGAAGCGGCAAAAAAGGAGAATATGCCTAAAGAAAATATCGAACGTGCAGTTAAAAAAGGAACAGAAAAGGACACGCTATCTATGGACTCTGTTACTTACGAAACATACGGACCTGGTGGGTGTGCAATAATAATTGAAGCACTTACTGATAACAAAAACCGTACAGCAGCAGAAGTCAGGCACATACTAGCAAAAAATGGTGGTTACGAACTAGCCGCTCAAGGCTCAGCCTTATGGGCATTTAGTAAAGTTGGTGGTGAATGGATACCTAATTCAAAGATGGAACTTAGTGAAGATGATGGTGAAAAATACGGAACACTTTTAGATCTATTAGAAGAAAATGAAGACATCCAAGGAGTTTATACAAATGTTAATGATTCGGAAGAATAAATATTATGGTAAGAAACAGAGAAGGTGGAGAGGGTGCAGAAAATTGGTTAGATAAACTAAAAAGTATTGTATCTTCATTTCCTGGTGAAAAATTAAACACTGCTGCACAAGAAACTATTAGAGAAGATATGCATGAATTAGAGATAGACCGTGAAAAGGGTCCTATTCCTGTTTTTCTATATTCAGAAGGTAGAGTTTTAGAAAAAGATACTATACGAGAATTAAATGAAGGTGTGATATTGGTACCTTTAAACATATCCAGAGAAATTACAGAACCAGAAAAACCTATAGATATTACCCTTAAAAAACTAAGAGCTAAAATACAAGGTGATCTCTTAACTATTTTTCCAAAAATAAGTGACACCCGAACATTAGAAACAAAAAGTCTATGGGAAACTAGATATATTTTTAATCATCCAGAAGATATAAATAATAAAGAAAGAAGCGTTGAGATAATTGTTACGATTTTTAGAAAAAATCCAAATCGAATAGCTTATGTTATTGGTGTAATTGAAGAACCAGATTTAGATAGAAAATAATTTTATGAGAAATTACAGAGAAAGACACAATGAAAATGAAGATATTACAAAAAAAATAATTACTACATTAAATCAAATACTTCTTTCGGGTGAAATAGATTTACCAGACCTAACTCAAGTAGGAGACTTAACGCAGGCTTCAAAAGATTACAGGCTACTAGAAGCACGTAAAGGAGCGACTTTTGAAAACATAAGGGAAGTAGATATTACAGACCCTGAAGGAAAAATAATACAAGGAGTTGGTGATAAAGATAAAGATTATATTTTTCAAAATGACATAAGTTTTACTACAACAAGAGGGGCTGGGGAAGATAGCACTCCTGAAAAAATACAAGCGTGTGATATTAAAATTATTTATGAAATATCTACAAATCTAAATATTCTTATCAATAAAAATGGTGATGTTTACGAGGTTCAATACCCTTCACAAAAAACAGGAGATGGTTATGTTGGATATGTAGTGGACACTAACTCTAAAACAAGAATAAAAATAAAATATACAATACAAATATTCTATATCAACGGAGTTTGTAAAAGACACATAAACATAGCTATATTAAAAGAAGCAAAAAATTCACAGAACTAGTATGAAAATAATAGCAATAGATCCTGGTTACGAAAGACTCGGTGTAGCTATTTTAGAAAAAAATACTAAAGAAGAGTTGATATTTTCTGATTGTATTCAAACAAAAAGCTTTCTACCTCACCCAGAACGCTTAGCAATTATTCAAAAGTCTTTAGAAAAAATAATAGAAGAATACAAACCTGAGGCCCTTTCTATAGAAACATTATTTTTTAACACAAATCAAAAGACAGCAACAAATGTGGCAGAAGCGCGCGGAGTTATTATTTCAACATGTGCAGTTAAAGGTTTAGATGTGTTTGAAGTCTCTCCTCTTCAGGTGAAAGTAACAGTAACAGGACACGGAAGAAGTGACAAGACTGCGGTAATAAAAATGATTCCTCACTTAATTAAAATAAATAAGACAATAAAATTTGATGACGAATATGATGCGATTGCTGTTGGATTAGCGTATTTTGCAATGAATCATAATTAAATTATTTCTTCTTCTTAAGTTTTAAAGTTTTTCTAAGATCTTTACGAATATACCTTATCAATTCATAAGACAAGGAACTATCAATGCCTACCTGTTCTATACACAACTCACCATCATCTAACTCAATATTAACTGTCCACATTCTTGCCCCTTGTTCATAATTACTTTCTACATAAATACACGCAGAACCTAAAGGACTTTCAGGTGTAAAACTTCCCATATCAAAATCTGGATTAGTGATAATTAGTGCATATTTATCGTTTGTATATCTAACAACCCTACCCAGTATAAGCTTATATTTTTTTAAGTAGCTCCTTAATTCTTTACTATCTATATGATCTAGTAAGATCAAAATTTCTGGCTTGCCTTCGTTTGATTTTAGTTTTTCGTTTTTAGGAGACATTAATTAAAAATACAATAAAAATAATATTTATACAAAATACAATAATTACAGTCCCAAAGCTTGTGCTAAAACTTCTTCGGCTTTTCTTCTAATAATTATAGGACAACTATTTTTGGGGTCGTTTACTGATTCAATAAACAAATCTTCACCATCAAAATCAACCATAACCGTATAAAATTTTCCACCACCATGCTCATTATTATTAACCAACTTAATACTAGCGCCGTCTTTTCTCATTATTGTATTACGATTTATACATAAAACAGAGCTACCATCTACACCAATAATTAAACCGCCTTTAATATATTGGTCTTTATAAAGCAGGGTTTTTACTTCATCCGCTGTTATGTTTTCAAACATTACAGTCATTATTGGTTCCTGTTCTCCTGTTGGAAATTTATCTGGATCATATGACATAAACACAATTGTACTCTATTTTTTGTTAATTTGAATTTATATTTTCACAATAATAAATGATATCCACAACCAACAGGCTTGCGCTATGTTTGTTTTCTTAGTAAATAATATGAGTAAATATTAATTTTATAAAAAATAAATTATGTCAGACGATGATATCCAAATAGATGACGCTTTACTTGAAGAATTAGATCTTTCTGATTCTCTTGATGACACAGTTCCTGGTGTTATTTTAAACGACGATGACGATGAAATAGACGAAGAAGATGACGGAAAAACCAGCTTAGATGAATTATATGATGCAGAAGAAATAGACGACCCTTTTGATGATGTGGACGAGTTTTAATTTTTTAATTCTTTTAAAAATTCATAACCATCATCAGGAAATCTAACTTCAATCCTTAAACCATCAAGCTCTCCTTGGTCATTAAGTTCGTGAACAACTAAAACATTATAACCAGAATCTTCTACACCACCAACTTCAATTGATATTTGTTCATGAGGAATTTTTCTATCTTCAAGATTATCGATTTCTTCCATAATCTCATCTGTTAATTCGCCTATTTCTTTTTTATCTTCAGTATTTTTTGCTCTTTTATAATCATAGATATCGAATTTATTATTAGCCTCATTAACAAGAGCACATCTAACGTACTTACCAGCAGATAAAGCATCAAACACAATCTGTCTTATTTCTCTTTCTACTTCTGGTCCTTCCCTATAAAGTTCATCTGTCATATATTTATTTTCAAAAATCTTCTTTTTCCCACTTTAACGACACCTATTTTATTTAATTTAAAATCAACATCTACTACAACCTCATCATTAAACTTAATAGCATTCTCTTTTATTAATCTTTTGAATTCACTTTTAGACTCAACTAGATTATTTTCTAATAAAACATCTACTAAACTTTTTTCATTAGATACATAAACTTCTTGTATATCATCAGGAACACCGCCTTTAGAAAAAGTCTGTTCAAAGTTTTTCTCTGCTTTTTCTGCTAATTCTTTATTATGGTAAATAGTTACAATTTCTCGAGCTAAACGCATCTTGGTTTCTTTTGGTTTATTATTTAGATCTTTTTCAAGAATATTTATTTCTTCTTTAGATAAATCAGTACAAAGTAAAAAGTATTTTATAACCAAATCATCACGCACTGACATAACTTTACCGTACATATCATTTGGTTCATCTGAAATATTAATAACATTACCCCAACTAGTAGACATTTTTCTACCATCTGTACCTTCAAGCATTGATATAGTTAAAACATCCTGCTGTTCTTGATTGTAGTATTTTTGAACAACTCTACCTGCTTTAAGATTAAATAACTGATCAAATCCACCAAGTTCTATATCAGATTTTATTGCTACTGAATCATATCCTTGCATAAGAGGGTATAAAAATTCTCTAAGCGAAACCTCATCACCTCGATCAAGTCTGTCTTTAAAGTTTCTACGAGACGTCATTTGAGAAACAGAAAATGTTTCTGCCAACTCGACTGTTTGAGAAAAAGTCAGTTTACTTAACCATTTACTATTGTAATGAAATTCTGCTTTACTTAAATCTATTATTTTCCCTATTTGATCTTTATAGTTTTTAAGATTTTCTTTTATTTTTTCATCTGTAAGCATTGGTCTTTTCTCGAGCTTATCTGAAGGATCCCCAATTTTAGCCGTGAAATCGCCAACAATAAAAACAACCTTATGTCCTAAATCTTGAAATGCTCGTAACTTCCTAAGAGCAATACCTCGCCCTATGTGTATTTTAGAACCTGTCGGGTCAAAACCTAGCTTGATTCTCAGTTGCTTTCCAGACTTTAATTTTTTCTCTAAGCTTTCTTTTACAAAAACATCTTCAACACCACGAGTTAGTAGCTCCTCTATCTTTTTTGGATCTGTATCTATGATTTTTGAGTTCTTTTTAAACATAAAACTAGTATACAGGAAACTGGAAACAGGAAAAAGATATATTGACTTAATTTATATATTAGATAATCTCTATTTACGCGAATAGGGTAAAGTAATCCCTACGCCCAAAGGTGCGTCGGATTCAAATAACCATCCCACTGGCCCTCCAGAGTCCGACGCACCCCATTTTTATTTACAACCTATTTCCATTTCCCTGTACACTATTTCCTGTTTATTGTATAGTCTGCCGACATGAATAAGCTATATAATGATATTCTAAAAAAAATTGAGACCACTCTCGAAAAAGTTGAGAAGTTTATTGAATATGGAACTGCTAAAACTGATAGTATAATATCAATATCGGAAATACGTATGACTAAACTTATAAAAAAGCACGGATTAAGAAATATTTTATTACTAGGTTTAATATGTTTTTTTGTTTTTGCTGGTGCGATAATTTTATGGGTATCTACATTTGACTTACCTAATCTTGATAATTTTGAGGAAAGAAAGATTTCCCAATCAACAAAAATATATGACAGAACAGGAGATGTTGTGCTTTTTGATGTTCATGGCGAAATAACAAGAACTGTTATACCAGCGGAAGAAATGGGTCAGTATATAAGAAAAGCTACAGTAGCAATAGAAGACGCTAATTTTTATAAACACAATGGAATAGAAATAAGATCTATATTTAGAGCCATATTTAATAACTTGAAAAATGGTGATCTTTTAGGAGGACAAGGAGGTTCAACAATAACTCAGCAAGTTTTGAAAAATGCCTTATTAACTTCAGATAAGAAAATTTCAAGAAAAATAAAAGAATGGGTGCTTGCTCCTCGTCTTGAAAAAATAATGACAAAAGATAAAATTCTTACGGCTTATTTAAACGAAGTTCCTTACGGAGGAACTGTTTACGGAATAAAAGAAGCGTCTAGAAGATTTTTTGGTAAAGACCCTAAAGATATAACATTAGCAGAATCAGCATATCTTGCTTCTCTTCCACAATTACCGACATATTACTCTCCTTATGGACAAAATAAATCAGCATTAGATGCCAGAAAAAACCTAGTATTAGAACAAATGTTGAGACATAAGATGATTACACAGAACGAATATGAATCTGCAAAATCAGAAGTTGTTAATTTTCAAAAACCAGAAAACTTTGGAATTAAAGCGCCACATTTTGTGATGTATGTTAGATCATTAATTGAAGAAAAATATGGTGCAGAAGCTGTAGAACAAGGAGGTTTAAAAGTTATAACAACACTAGATTGGAAACTTCAGGAAAAGGCCGAGGAAATTGTTAAAAAATATGCATTAGAAAATGAAAAAAACTTCAATGCAGAAAACGGTTCAATTGTTGCAACAGATCCGAATACTGGACAAGTATTAGCTATGGTTGGTTCTAGAGATTACTTTGATGAAAACATAGATGGAAATTTCAATATAGCTCTCGCAGAAAGACAGCCAGGATCAGCTTTTAAACCATTTGTTTATGCAGAAGCCTTTAATAAAGGATACAGACCAGAAACTGTTGTATTTGATCTTCCAACAGAGTTCTCTGCTACTTGTTCAAATGGTGGAAACTGTTACAACCCAGGAAATTACGACAATATTTTTAGAGGACCAATGAATTTAAGAAATGCATTAGCACAATCTGTAAACATTCCTGCTGTAAAAGTTCTATATTTAGCTGGGATAAAAGAGAGTTTAAATTTAGCAAAAAAAATGGGTATAGAAACATTAACAAATGTTGACCAGTATGGACTAACACTTGTTCTTGGTGGTGGTGAAGTTAGACCTTTAGATATGGCAGCAACTTATGGAATATTTGCAAACGGAGGAATAAAACATAAAATATCTCCAATATTAAAAGTTGAAGATAGAAATGGAAACACACTAGAGGAATTTAAGGACGAAAATGAGAGAGTTCTACCTGAACAAACAGCTCTGTTAATATCTGACGTATTAAGTGATAACGCGGCAAGAACACCTGCTTTTGGTTCAAATTCTTACCTATTCTTAGATGGGCACGACGTCGCTGTTAAAACAGGAACAACAAACGACTATCGTGATGCATGGATTGTTGGATACACACCAAAAATATCAGTAGCTGCATGGGCAGGAAATAATGACAACAGCTCTATGGAGAAAAAAGTTGCTGGTTTTATCGTTGCTCCAATGTGGAATGAAGTAATGCGAACAGCTTTTGAAATACAAGAATATAACGGAGGAACTTTTCCAGACCCCCAACCAATTGATCCAAACATTAAACCAATACTAGCCGGAAATTGGAATATAAATGGAGAAGCTCATGACATATTGCACTATGTAAATAAAAACGATCCACTTGGTCCAGCGCCAAGAAACCCAAATATCGATCCTCAATATAACCTTTGGGAATCTGCTATGCAGGTGTGGTCACAAGGACAAGGCTTCTCAACAAACAATACACAGAATGCACCAATGAAAGATTTAGAAATAATAAGCATGCAAGATGGCGAGACTTATTCAAAATCTGAGGTTTTGGTTGTTGTATTAAGATTAGGTTCAGGATCAATTGCAAACGGAGTTGTAAAAATAAACGGTAAAAAAGCTGGGGATATAAACGTTCAAGAGTCAGCTTTTAGTTTTATACCGAAAGAAATAAAAGGTTTAAAAGATTCTGAAAATGTACTTATGGTTTCTGTTCAAGACACCATAGGAAAAGAGTACACAGAGACAATAACTTTTAACTTAAGGGATTAAATTAGTTAGTAGTAAGTAGAAAATATTAAGTAGGACGTTATTTAAAACTCTATTTACTACTTACTACTACCTAATTGTATGGGCTTTACTATTTCTTTCTAAACGAGTATTTAACTCTTCTCGAATTGATTCTTTATTTAGAAAAATTTCACTTTTAAGCGGGCCCGAAACTTTTATATTTAAATTTCCATCTTTAATATCAATATTTTCTCTTTTTAATTCATCTCCAAATTTTTCTTTAATAAGAGCAATTAGGGTTTCTTTTACAAATTGATCCTTAAATCCAAATCGCTTGTATTTATCTAAAAGTAAAGATATTTGTTTCATACTACCTATTCAAAGGCATCACCAAATACATGAAACTCTGATCATTTATTCCTCTTATAACTACAGGTTTATTTGCACCATTAAACATCAAAACAATACTATCTGAATTTATAGAGCTGAAAGAGTCATTTATATATTTATGATTAAAGTTAATTTCAATATCTTCACCTCTTAATGTTGCATCAACAATGTTTCTGTTTTCACCTTTATCAATATTTTTTGATGAAATTTCAAAAATACCATCTTTAGGTTTTACAACAAATGTAACTTGATTAAACTTATCAGAGAAAATATTAGACAACTTTAATACTGAAATTAAGTCATCCTTCAACATCACAACCTCGGTAGTATTATCCTTTGGCACTATTTGCCCATAATCAGGGAAATTTCCATCAATAATCCTAGACACTAGGTAAATACCATCAGTAACAAAAACAACTTGATTATTGTCAAAACAGACCTCAATATTGTCATTAACATCATCAAATATTCTTATTATCTCTTGAACATTTCTATATGGAATCAAAACACTCTCAAATGTTCCTGATTGTTTACTATTAACTTTCTTTTCTGCAAGACGAAATGAGTCAGTAGCAACAAAAACAAGATTACCGTTAGTGTCTGGATATAAATAAACACTTGATAGTTCAGGCTTCATACTTGAAACAGATGCACTATACCAAACTGACTTTAATCCATATAAAAGCTCTTTTGAACCAACGATGCTTTTCTTATCTGATACAAGTTTAGGTATTATAGGAAAATCTTCAACAGATAGAGCCTTTATTTTAGTTTCATTTCTAGAACATGTTACAAGAAGATTTCCTCCGACTTCTTCTAGGTTAATATTCCCATCATTTGTAGTGTTTGTTATATAAGAAAGAAGAATATTACCAGGGACAGCTACTATTCCTGGTTTATGAACTTTTACAGGTATTGTTATTTCTATACCTAAATCTAGATTTGTTGATCTAACTATTAGCTTATTTTCTTTTGCTTCTAGAACAACACAAGATAGTACTGGTAGTGTTACATTCTTACCTGTTATCTTTTCAGCTTTCTGAATAGATCTCAACAACTTTTCTTTTGAACATTCTATTTTCATTATTATTAACTATTATTACTATTATACTTGTGGATATGTGTATTAATCTATTATACCTTTATTTATCAACATAATTTTAATATGGCTTCTGTTGATAAACTGTGAATATAAGTTGAACGAGTGTTGATTAGAATTTGTATTTTTTTAAAAAAATTTTTTTTTGATCATATTTCCACTTTATATCAGATACTTGTTATTAACTTATTAACAGACTTATTAACATGTTTTACACTTATAACATAGAACGTATCTGAGTTATTTGTTGTAAGAGTAGCTGGTCTGTTTTTAGGTCATTCTTTATTTTTTCACAAGAATGTATGACTGTTGTATGGTCTCTTCCCCCTAATTTACTACCTATTGTTGGGAAAGATGTATTGAAGTCCTCTCTTAGAATATACATAGTTACTTGTCTAGGTTTAACAATATCTTTTCTTCTTGTTTTGTCACAAATAGATGCTTCTTCTATTCCATAAAAATCAGCCACTATCTTTATAAGATCCTTTATAGAGATCATTTTTTTAGGTTTTGCGCTGTTTTTTATTAGATCTTTGATGTCATTTAAGCTTAATTCTTTGTTTTTTAGCTTAGATTGACAAACTATCGAGTTAACTACACCTTCTAGTTCTCTTATGTTTCCATCTATTGTTGTTGACAGGAACTCAACAACCTCTTTTTTAAGTCCTATGTTGTTTTGTAATAACTTATTTTGGATTATTTGCATCCGTGATTCATGGTCTGGTTTTGGTATATCCACTATCATTCCTTGATTAAACCTAGATTTTAAGCGCTCTTCTAGGCCTGGTATGAAGTTTGGGTGTTTATCAGATGAAAAAATAATCTGCTTATTGTTGTCATATAATGTGTTAAATAAATGAAATAGTTCTTCTTGAGTTTTCTCTTTATCTGACAAGAATTGTATATCATCCATTATTAACACATCGTATTTTCTATACTTTTCTTTAAATTGATTAACTTTGTTGTTTTGAACAGAACCAATGTATTCAGATGCAAACTTTTCTGATGTTAAATAGAATACGTTTTTTTCTTTTTGGGAGTGTTTTATATAGTTTCCTATTGATTGTATAAGGTGAGTTTTACCGTGACCTGTTTTTCCGTGTATAAATAGAGGGTTGTATATGATTCCTGGTTGTTTTATTATCGCTTGAGCTGCAGCGTGCGCTAGTTCATTAAAAGGTCCAACTACAAAAGATTCAAAAGTGTATCTTGGGTTAAGATTGTCGTCTTTGTTTATGTAATAATCAGATAACGGTAGTTCGTTGTTGTTTTGTGTACTTTTAACCTCTCTAGACTGCTCTTTTTGCTTGTTTTTATCTATTTTTGAAACTATGTACTCTATAGATTTTATGGAGTCTGTCTGTTCTCTTAGGTACTTTAGTATGGATTTGTTGAATTTGTTGTTTAACCAGTCTTTAACAAATAGATTTGGAACACCAATATACACAACACCACCCTCTTGTTTGATTATAAAAGTGTCTCTAAACCATGTTGTGAAGTTTGCCTTTGATACTGATAGCTCTATTTGAGCTAATGTATTTTCCCAAAGGGTCTTGTTATCAACAGTAGTTGTCATAGAAGTGATGGATATTATATACCAGCGCTAAAACTAAAGAACTTGTTAAAAAAAACTAAGTGTGTTAAAAACATGTTTATAAGTTGTGGATTAAGAAACCAGTAGACGTTAAGCTTCAGAAGTGTTAATGTCTAAGGTCTAAACATATGTCAGTAACATATCAACCAAAAAAGAGAAAGAGAGCGCGATCACACGGTTTTTTGAAAAGAAACGAAACTGTTGGTGGAAAGCGTGTACTTCAAAATAGAAGAAGAAAAGGCAGAGCAAAGCTAACTGTTTAAGCTTATTACTTATGTTTTCTAGAACAAAGCGCTTAACAACAGACGCCTTTGATTCTGTTTTTAAAACAGGTCGATCTGTCCACTTCCCATTCTTCAATGTTAGGTTTGTTAAAAATGATACAGATAAACGTTTTGCTGTGGCTATATCTAAAAAGGTTATAAAAAGTTCTGTAGGTCGTCATTTATTAAAAAGACAGATAATGAATCTTTTAAAGAAAGAAGAAGATGTGTTACCTTCAGGGTATTTTATATTCTTTATTAAGAAAGAGCTTACGTTGGTTGATAAAAAGGAATTTAAAAAAGTTTTAAGTGAATCATTAAAAAATGTTTGTGCATCATTTTCTAGGTAGTATAATAGTTCAACTATGAAAGAGCTCTTCCATAATTTTTTATTTCAACCAATATACAACGCACTTGTTGTACTTATTGATGTAATTCCAGGATCTGATGTTGGTCTAGCTGTTATTTTGTTAACTATAATAATCAAATTAGCCCTATTCCCTCTTTCAGCAAAGATGGTTAGTTCTCAAATACAAATGAAAATAGTCCAAAAACCTATGGAGGAAATTCGTATTAAATATAAAAACTCTCAAGAAGAAATGGGCCGTGCAATTCTTGAGTTGTATAAAAAACATAACATAAACCCTTTCTCTGGTATCTTAATTATGTTTATCCAAATACCTGTAATCTTCGCTCTTTACTGGGTGTTTTATAGAGGAGGTTTACCAAGTTTTAATACCGAGTGGGTCTACTCATTTGTACATATTCCAGATTCTGTAAATATGAATTTTTTAGGTTTAATAAATGTAGGAGAATCAAAAAGTATAATATTGGCGTTACTTGTTGGAATAACTCAATATTTTCAAGCGAGATTTTCTTTACCTAAACAAGAACCTAAGCCAGCTGACTATAAGAACTCTATTCAAGACGACATAATGCGAGGTATGCAATTACAGATCAAATACATACTTCCTGTGATTATCACCGTCACTGCTTATAACCTTATAACTGTTATATCTATATATTGGATAATCAGCAACTTATTTGCTATTGGACAAGAGATTTTTATAAGAAACCACATAAGAGGTCCTGAAGAAGAAAGGGTTAATAAACAGCTTGCCGGTAACTAAAACTATTTCAAATCAAAACTCCAAAGGTTTAGGTTGTTTTTATTTATAAACATTAAATACTCATCGCCTGTTGTTAGTACTGGTTTTATTATATCGAAGTCCTGCCCTGTTTCTTTTTTAGGATTTAATATCTCTGTATAACTCTCTATCTCAGTATCTATTCTCCAAACAGTATCGTTAAATGATTTTTTACCTTGATACCAATCTTCTGGATATTTTGCAAAAGGAATGTTTTCAGGTACTGCACAGTATAGAATGTTTTTATTTACTTCGCTCCAGACACACTTCTCTGTTAATGTATTTACACTAAAATAATCAACAACTCCTGTTTCTACATTAAGTAGGCTTGTTTTAAATCCAGCGCCTGAGCTTTCTGAAAATAAAACATTTTTACCATCTGGACTTGTTAGTGTTGTTAGTCCAAAAGTATCGTCTATGATTGTTTTAACTACACCTGTAAGTGTATCTACAAAAAATAATAAACCAGGAATACGCGAATCAGCCTTTGTTGTCAGTGTCAGAAGTGTATTAGATGGTCTTGTTATTATTACTTGTGACAGATCGCTTTTATATACAACTTTTGGCGCTTGAAAAACAAACGGTTGTGAAAGTACTTGTGTACCTGTAAGCTCGTTAGGGTCCGAGTATGTATAAAGAAGCTCGTTGTTGTTTGTTGTTAAGTAACTTATATTAGGATCAATAAACTTACCTTCAAGTGTTCCTGGTTCTTTTTGAGCGCTTGTTGATGTAGATGTGGGTTTAACAATATTAGCTAAGAATGTCTCTATTGTTTTACCGTCCTCTCCTATGTACCTTAATGCTATTTTTTCTCCTGTCTTATCAAAAAAAGCTTCGTATATTCTAGGTATTGTTGTGTTTGTGATTCTTGTTTGAGCAAGAGTTTTTTCTGTTGTTTCATAAACATGTCCTGTTGATCTTTCTATATATCTAAAAATAGTTTCAGACGATTTTGCTGGTGTTGTTGTGGCATTTTTTATTTCATCAAAAAATGGTTCAGGTGTAAACTCTCTTTCGAAAGACACACTTCCTGATGTTGGAACCTTAGATAGTTGTCTAAATTTTGGTACATAGTTCCCTTGTTCTAGGGTTGTATTGTTATTATTGTTATCGTCTGAGTTGGGTACGAAAGTTGTTGTTACAGGAAAGAAGTTTTGATTACTATTTGAGTTAGGATTATTTTCTTCATTAATATTTTTATTTATAAAGAAAAACCAAATTCCAAAAATTATAAATCCTAATATAAATAGCCCAAAAAAAATTGTAAGTGTTTTACGATTCATATTTATTATTATACATAAACAAATGTTTTGTAGCGATTAAGTTTTAAAATTAAAATGGAGTAGTTATTGGTGGTAGGTTTGTGTGAAAAGTTATAATGATGTTGTCCTCGTCTGCACTATTTCCTTTGCCAGGTCTCCATACACCAAGATCGGATGCTGCTTTAACAGACATTTCATCAAACTGTCCTGCTGGACCCCACTCACCAACAAATCCTCTAACTTTTATATTTTTTGTTTTATTAAACCATGTCACTATAGTTCCTTTAGGTATAGGTGAATATTCCGGAACAACAGCATAGTGATGTTTATTTGCGTCTAATATACCGTTAAAAAATTTAGTTTGACTTTGTCTATCAGGGTCATTGAAAGATGGCATTCCTATACCGTCTGTGCAAACTTTCGGTTCATTTGATGTTACAATAATGTCTCCGTTACTTCTATAAACATTTACTGAATTATCGATTTCTGAAGCTGTAACACTCGTTGCATTTGAATTTGCTGATATTTGTGCATTTATTTTATCCGCGTCAGCTGCGTAGTCAGGCTTACCATCTCCATTAATATCATATCCCATTTCACCAGTTTTAGGGTCTTTAACTAGTACAGGTGGTTTTATTATATTTGCATCAAACTCACCAATACCAACACCTATTTCACTCACCAAATTCTTAATCGTAAAATCCTTCAACGCTATCTTTGGATCAATCGTATTAAATATTACAATAGTAGACAAGGCTAACACTAAACCTCCAATTGCTGCACCAATACGTGTCTTACCTTCACCTTTCATAAATGGAGACTCACTAGTCATGTATTCAACACCTCCCCATATCACCATTATTACTGCTAATATGATTGCAATAGATACACCAAACTTAAATGCACCTGCAATGAATTCATTGAAGTCAGCTTTACCTAACCCATCAGCGCCCGGTATGTTTGATGATTTGAGATCTACAAGCGGGTCGTATGTTCTTGATTGGGCGTTTAAAACAAAAGGAGAAATAAATACTGATAGTAGGATAATAAAAAATATTTTATGCATAAGCTATATTCTAAACCGAATTAGAATATATTTCTATTAAGTTTACCTTCCTGTGGGCATAATAAATCTAGTTTTACCTGGTCTTGTTCCTATTTTTTTCATCCAGTCGTTACTGTCGGGTGTGCTTTTAAAAGTATAAGGGCCTTCTTCTGGTAAACCTGAACCAGATCGAAAAGCTATAATTGCCCCACTTCCGCCTGGTCTAACCCATCCACTATGTCCAGAAACAGAACCAGATGCTTCTGTTATTATAAAAAAACCATTACCTAAAGCAGAAGCTTGAACCCTTGCTTGTCTCTCATTAGTTATCTCAACAAACTTACCAGTTTCTAGTAGGGTTTGTGATAAAGATTTTGTGCTTGCGTCGTATTTATTACCTGCACCAGCAGCTTTCGCTATTATTGACATTGTAGCGGCACAACCCTTTCCTTCAAGGCCTGTATCAGCAATTCTTTTTTTATTTGCAACAGCTACTGCCATAGCATTGTCTATTTTTGACATTAAACCGCCTGACCCTGAATAACCACTAACTCCTTGATATAGTGAATCCAAACCAGCGCCGTCTGCTTGAACAGTTCCACCTTCGTCTGTTTGAGAGTTGCTGGTGTCGATACCGTATTGTGTAATTATTCTTTTAGCTTCTTCTACGTTTACCACCCCTTCATCAAACTCACCAATACCAACACCTATTTCACTCACCAAATTCTTAATCGTAAAATCCTTCAGCGCTATCTTTGGATCAATCGTATTAAATATTACAATAGTAGACAAGGCTAACACTAAACCTCCAATTGCTGCACCAATACGTGTCTTACCTTCACCTTTCATAAATGGAGACTCACTAGTCATGTATTCAACACCTCCCCATATCACCATTATTACTGCTAATATGATTGCAATAGATACACCAAACTTAAATGCACCTGCAATGAATTCATTGAAGTCAGCTTTACCTAACCCATCAGCGCCCGGTATGTTTGATGATTTGAGATCTACAAGCGGGTCGTATGTTCTTCCTGTTCCTTGGGCATTAACTTCTAAATTAGAAGTTGCTAGTGTTAAAACAAATACACTAATAACTAATATTAATATTTTCTTAAAAAGTGAAGTCATTTGTTCCTTTAGAAAAATCTAATTGAAAATTAGTGCTAGCATTTTGTAGTAGATATGAAGCTCTGTTTGCTACTACCTGAATAGAAGCTATACCTTTTTGTTCACTGTCTGCTCTAAAGGTAACTTCCCCAAGATCTGATTCACTACCCAACTTACTGTTTGTGTACCAATAGTATTGAGTTAAAAATCCATCCACGTCTCTCGAGTTAAAGAAAAAAGGTTGAGCTACAAGTGATATTTCTTCCCTGTCCATATTAAAGACTCCTTCTATCGCCTTTTCGAATATAACTCCATGCACGGGATTATTTTCATAAACAACAACTTCTGGATTTTGAAGTGTCATTTCTACAGAATCTTTAGCTTGAAACAAGTCGTCTAAAGAAGTTACTTCTACTGAAATGTTTGTAGGTCTTTGTATTAGTACACCTTCGTAAGTAAATTTATTTTTACCAACACCAGATGCTGAAGGAACATTTCTATTATCTACTTTCCATCTATACACTAAGTTTTGAGGATTTATCAATGTTTTTTGTTCAGAAATAAATCTAGGAATAGCAACCAGATTAAGTGTTGATTGACTTGTAAAAAGTGCCCCTCCTTTATAAAAAGGCGGTGTGTATGTTTGTGCTTCGTATACGAGATCAACCTCTGCTGGCGCAAATGTTATTATTTTTTCAATTATGCTGCCATTAGACTTCTCTATTGTCATTGTTATAACTTTCTTTTGACCAACTTCTGGAGCAATTGTTTGAAATGTAGTTTCGTTGAAATCAGACTTAATAATTTTTCCATCCTCTGACCATGTAATCGTAGATGTTTGTAGGTTTGTAGAAAAACTTTCAACAAAAATAGATATAGGTTCTCTAGGATCTGGTATTTCTGGTGTTATTGTTATGTTTAAATCTTCGCTTATTCCTTGAGGTAAACCAGTGTTTGGGTTAACTATTGGGTCTGAGTTTTTTATAAAATCTAGTACTTGATTATATAAAGCGTCTTGCTGTTCTTTTTGCACTCTTTGTTCCTCTGTTAGTGTGCTTGTTGCGATTTGTGCAAAAAGAGGGTTTTGTGAAAATACAAAAAATGCAATCAATGTGACAAGGACAATATACTTCAAATATTTCATAATCAAATTATACATCAATATATATTATTTATGTAAGTAAATAATGCTGATATACTAATAAATATGTTTAGACCAGCTCGCAATAAAATAAATCTATTAGATAATGAGGATGCGATAGATAATGCATTAAACGAAGCCACTGTTTCAGGTAAGTCTATTAAAGCATCTAAACAAGATATTAAAGAAATTTTACAAGATCCACCTGAAGAACCAGAGTTACCAATTAATATGCTAACTGGTGGTGCAATAAAAGATATTGTCGATGTTGCGGGTCTTACTGGTGTTGGTCTTGTTTTAACAACAATATTTTCAATAATATTTAGTACTATTTTGTTTTTTTGGGTAATGGGGCGTGGCGGAAGTGGTGGAATTTCAAGAGCTATGGTGAAACAAGCCATTAGGCTTTTAGCTGGAGTTGTTATTGCTGAATTTATACCAGTGGTGCAGATTGTTCCAGCTACCACTCTGTTTATATTATGGGTTCATAATAAAGATAAAAAACTATTTATATTTATTGGCGATATTATAAAGAATATATCTAAATCAAAGAAATTAAGTAGGTATAGTAATTAAATCTGTTTACTATCGTAAGGATCTTCCAATCTTGCTGTCTGCTCTGCTTTAAATTCTTCCTTGTCCCTTCTTATTCTTAAAACCTGAGATGGATCAGATGTAATAATTTGGTCTTCTGTGTATGAAGATATAACTTTTATAGCTACGTGTTTTAATCCGGCAAAGAATATTCCCTCCCCGACATCTGATTCTAGTAGTAAAAATTTCTCTTCTTCTGTTAAGTTAAATGTTTGTTGAACCATATCTATTGCTGTTGGAGATTGCTTCATCAACATCTGTATAGATGAGTTTGTAATAATAGGCATACCATAGGGCGATCTCAAGAAGTCTTCAACGTCTTGTGTAATTGTTGAAAGACCTAAGAAATATTTTCGCCCTCGCTTTGCTAGTCCATACAAGAAAGATGCTGTATCTTCCGATTTCATCATCCACCACGCCTCATCTATAACAAGAAGTCTTTTCTTAAGCTCTTTTCTAACCATGTTCCAAATGAAATGTGTAATTAAGTACATTGCAACTGGCTTTAGCTCATCTTCCATGTCTCTTAGAGAAAACACTACAAACCTCTTATTTATATCAATGTTTGTTGGTTTGTTAATGAAACCTGACCATGTTCCTTTGGTGTATTTTGAAAGTTTTTGTACAAGAGTTTCTCCTCCTTCCATACCAGCAAGCACTAGTTCAAAGTCTGATAGGAGTGGTGGCTCAACTGCACCGAAGTCTGCGTCAGGAGTTATATCTTTAAGTGCATAAGTTTCTGCAATGGCTCTATCTATAACAGCATCTTCTTCTGGTGTAAGACCTCCAAGCATAAGTCTAAACAAGCCAACTAAGTTAACTATATTTGAACGCAAAACATCCCCAGGTGCCTCGTCTTCTCTTGGTGCAGGAAGGTCAAACGGGTTTATGTGATTATTAGATGTTAATGAAATATGAAAATATCTTCCACCTGTTGCTTCTGCTAGGAACTCATACTCTCTTTCAGGGTCAATACATATAACATCTGCATCAAACATTAGTGTTCTAAGAATCTCTAGTTTTGTGAAGTATGACTTACCAGAACCAGCTTTTGCAAAAGTTACGGAGTTATAGTTTTCAAGAGAAAATCTGTCGAAGAGAATCAAACTAGCATTGTGTCTGTTTATTCCATAAAGAATTCCCCTATCAGATGTTAGGTCAAATGATACAAATGGAAACAAACTAGAAAGTGGTGATGAATTAAGTTTTGAGTGTATCCCTAAAAGATCCTGTGCTAATGGAATAACGGTATTGAACGCTTGTTCTTGTTGGAATAGCGCTGGCTTTATGTAAACTATTTTAGCTTCTAGTATTGATTTTATTTCTGATTCTATTTTATCAAGTTCTTCTGTTGAATCAGCATAAATAGAAATGTACAAACCAACATCAAATATTTTTTCTTGTGCTTGTTGTAAGTTGTCTCTAAGAGCTTCAAGGTCTTGATAAGCAGTATCAAGAACAGGATCTCTAACAAGCCCCTTCTCTTCTCTTGTGCTTATCTGGCTTTGTACCTCAGCAACTTTCTTTTGGAACTGTCTAAGAATTCTAGAAGTATCTATTGGATGTACATATATTGAAACATCAAAAACTTTGTCTAAGTTTATTATTGGAGAAAACCAACTATCATTTAAATATCTAGGATAAGAAATAACAAAGAAACTTCTTACTATTTTGTCACCAAGATGAAGTTCTCTTGGAGTAATTTTAAGAGCAGATGGCGCTATAACATCTTTAAGTTCAAGAATACCAGCCTCATATATTTCTTGGGGCAAGAAAGATGTAATGTCTGGAATGTCTGTCTTTTTTTCTTTTTTTAAAAAATCAAATAATGCCATATTTTTATAATTGTTTTTGAATAGGTTTTTCTACAGACCCTGGATTAAATAATTTATAAAACACTTCAACCATCTCCTCTGTTCCTAGTGGTACAGCTCTAACACCACTTCTGATTATACCTTGTGATACTACACTAAGTCTTTGCTCGAGTTGTGTTCGTGCTTCTTCAAAAGATTGAGTTTCTGTTGCAGTTTTGCTTTTTTGTTTTAGCGGATTAGAAAAAGTACTTTTCTTGTTGTTGATATTTAATGTTGGTGGAGAATATGGCACAACAACAAAAAAAGTTTTTGTCATTATGTTTGCACTTTCTGTAAAAGTTCTTATGAACTCTATATACTCTTTTGTTTGAATCTTCATAAGGTCGTTTGTTTGTTCCTTTTCTCTTTCCTCAAGAATTGCAACGTACGGCCTAATATCAAGCTTTCTTGATTGTATGCAGATTTGAACACTAAAGCTTAGTGAGTTTAAAAAACTTTGGAATTGATAGATTATTGATTGTTGTTCGTCTGGAGACTTTAGTGCAAAGTTTACTGATGATGTCATTAGGATTGCTCTCATTGATCCATCTTTTAAAACTAAAATACCATCACGAACTTCTCGTATTGGTACAAAGTCTTGAGTAGCTTTTCCTGTTAGTGTTGTTTCTGTCATTCAGTTTTCAGTTTTCAGTTTTCAGTTTTCAGTTTATTACTGAGTACTGACAACTGGTAACTGATTATTATTATACAACATTAATATTTAAAATCTCCTTCTAGTTTTTGATTAGATGTAGGTAAACCATTTTGTGGAGCTTGCAAACTTTCATGAACATCTAGTTCCCAAGATAAACTTCTTAATTTACTTTCAGAAATTTTTGGAACTTCCAGTGTTGCCATTTCTTTTTTCACATCCTGCATATTTTTAACTGGCTCTTTAGGCATTTTTCTCCATAGGTATAATTTTTTAGAAAACAAGAATGATACAGCACTTTCAACTAAGAAAACAAAAGGTCTTTCGTTTATTTTTACAAAAGCTAGTGCAAAGAAAAACAAGACAACAGGACCACCAATAACTACAGCAACAGCAGTTGGTAAAAACTTCCAACAAATAAATCCTAATCCTGCGCCACCACCAATATATAAAAACTGTTTGAACGTAAATGGTCCAAATATTTTATCTTCGACTTCTAGGAATTGTGGTACTTGGTATCTTGCCATAATTTTATTCTACAGGTTCACGATAAGGGTCTGATGACTTTGTTTCAATTACTTGTCTTGTTTCTACCGATGCTCCTGATAGGTTTTGTTCAAGGATGCTGGGCGCTTTTGGTGCCTTGTCTATTATTACAGGATTTTTATTAATAACAGTTTTTGGTGGGGTTTCTGCTGATAACTGGTCACTGATAACTGTCTTTGATGACGCAACTGGTTTTTGCCTTACTTCTACTTCTGGTAAACTGTTTAACTTTACTGTTGTAATAGGTTCTATTTCCTCTTTCCTCTTTCCTGCTTCCTCTTGATTACTGATCACTGACAACTGACTATTCTCCATTTCATCCAAATCCATATCAACATCACTATGTCCTTCTACCGCATAATCTTCTTTTTTATATGGGAATGTTAAATATTCTTCAGGATGTTCTTGAATTTTTTCTGTTCCGTCTGAAGGTTTTGTTTTGGTAGCTTCTGTTTTTATTTCAACAGTTTCAGGTCTTTTGAACTCAATTTTTGGCATACTTTCTCTTGGATCACCTTTGTATTCAAGTGGTGGAAGTTTTCTTTTGTTTCTTAAGTCTACTGTGCCAACAGCTTTAGATTTATTATCAGCTTCGATTCTTTCTCTATTTCTCTTCTCCATTTCAGCTTGTACCTCTTCCTCTATTTCATCTGCGTATTCATCAACAATGCTTCCATGTAAGTATCTGTTTAGTGCAGCTATTCCCTCTTCATCACCAAGAGCTTTCATTTGCTCCATCCTTCTTTTTATATATAAGTCGAATTCTTTTTGTGCTTCTGTTTTTTCTTTTTCTGTTTTAGGTAATTCTTGTTTTACATCTGATAACTGATCACTGACAACTGGCTTAGCTTCTGTCGACTTTATCAACTCTGTTTTAATTTCTTTAAATATTTTTTCCTCTACATCTTTAGTTATGCCTCCAATTATTAAGTCATCGAGTTTCAATGCTTCTTTTAGGTTCGGTATGAAGTTCTCTGGTTTTTCAAGACCAAGCATAACAGCAATAACTTGTTCTTCTAGTGTCGCTATTTTATCAACTCTCAAATTGTATATTCTAGAAATAGAGCGTATCTTCTCACCTGTATTAGCAGAACGAATTATTTCTTGTACAGACGGAGGTAGTCTGTTAAGTGCTTTTTGTTTTTCTTCTTGTGTGTGTATTGTTGTCATGGGTTTATGGTGTAAGGTTTACATGCTTACTAACATTTCCTTGTTTTTCTTGTGCCTTGTACCAATTCATTATACCTAATACCTTTAATGAATTTTCTTTATCTTTTCCGGTTAGAGAAGATTTTATTTTGAATGGATCACCTTCTGTACCAGATCCTTCAATATTGCCTCTAACACTTCTAATAAGTTTACCCATCTGAATATCTACAGATTCTCGGTCAGTGTCACTGAAATCTTCATTTCTAGATATTGCATCAAGGGTTCTTGTGCTAATTTTAGAATGAAGGCTTTCTGTTTTAAATTTTGAAGTACCTACACTTACAGCAGAGTCTAAGAATTTAAGAAGAACATCAGGTGCTAGTCCGCCAGCTAGTTCACCAACACCCATGCCGTCTATTCGATCAAGCATTCCCATATCAATAGCTCTTTTCATTTCAGATTTATACTTATTCTTTATTTCAGATGCTTCCCCAGCTGAGACCCCCTCTCTCTTTGTCAGACCTTTTACTTGATCAGGAGTTAGAAGTCTTAAGAATTTTGGATCTGTTGCAAGTGATGAGTTTTCATCAAGCATTAGCTCTATATCTTTATCTCCAAGTTTTGAGAACTTCTTGGTTATGTCTGCCATAGACACAAGGCTTCCATCTCTTCCTTTAATTTTAAATTCATCTTGCTTACCATTGTAGAAGTCATTATTAGCATCCGCTCGGTCTCCAGCTATCACTGCTAATTTTGCTCCTACATCTCCTACTTTTCTTTCAAAAGCTTCTAACCTCGCTTTCTCTTCTTTTGTAAGGTCTTCCCCTGCAACTTCTTTCTTATGGGCAACTTCTATTGCAGTAAGTTCACCTAGAGTTGTACCAAATATCACTCTATTTTTATCACTTAATGTGAACTCCTGTTGCCCAAGTTTTTCTTCTAGTTTACTATTTCTTCTTATATCATTCTCGTTTTCCTTTCTTTCATTAACGCCTCTCTGAGCAAACATTTCTTTTCTAAGTAGATCCTCCTCCTCTTTCAAGCTTCTTGTTGATCCATATTTATAACCCTCAGCTGTTTCTAGACCCCTTCTAACAGTTCTTGTTGCTACTGTATTTACTCCACCAACAACACCACCTAGTGCTCCGGCACCAAAACGAAGTAGTCCATTTTTGCTTTTATCTTGGGAAAAGTTTTTTAGAGACTCTCTACCACGATAAAGGTTGTGACCTATCTCATTATCATAAAAGTTACCAACTTTTCTCCCTGCCCACCCAAGTGTATTTCTACCCGCAAAACCTGCCATACCACCAAGTACAGACTTGCTAGATTTATTTACCCAAGATTGAAGTTGTGTAGCTCCTCTTGCTCCAATAGTGTTTGCAATAGACATTGATCCTAGAAGAAGAATGATAGCTAAAAAGAATTTAACGAAAAGAGAGCTTGTTACATAATCCATGCTAGTTATTGAAGTGAACCAGTCATTATTTTGTGCCCCCGGTTTAACTAAAACGTTTAAACAGTATATGCTTACCCATAGCATTAGAAACATTGCAGGAGGAAATATTAAATTTTTCCAAAGCTCTTTCCACCAATTGTTGTTAAGACCGCTAGTGATTCCAAGTAAAAACCCTGCGGGAGAAAAAATAAGTAAAAGTACTAACATTGCAAATCGTATTATTAACATAATAGATATAGCCAGGAATGTATAAATAGCAATTATTATAAAAATAGAACCGCCTATTAGGCTTATTGCCAATGATCCTGCTCTTGAACCTAGTGCTGGTGTCTGTTGTCTAGTTGTTGCACCAGACATTCCTACAACCAGACCAGTTTGGTTTTCTTGAAAAGATGCATCTGATCTGTAAAAAGTTTTTAAGTTAAGTTGATTTAATACGATTCCTGCGATACTACCTCCTAAGCTGTTTGTATTTGTTCCTCCTTGGCTCACTCCAGTATTTGCAGTTTGCCCCTCAGAAACAATTGCATTGTAAAAAACTAGTGTAACTCTGTTTGATGCATCTATAAGAAACTTTGTTGTGAATAAACTAAAGTTTACAAAAATAGCAACAAAAATTATTCCCCCAAGCATTTTCTTGGTTGCAGAGGCATTGGCTTGAACAATGGTTAGTATGGCTATATACAAAACCATAAAGATCATACCTACGTTTACAAGGTCTCGTATCATTGTCCATATTTCTGCAATAGCTGGAGTGTCGACCGTTGTTTTTAATTTTAAAATTGTTAATTCAATCGTATTATTTAAAATCCATCCAGCCATACCTAAAAACCATCCCAAAAATGTTATCCATACTTCAGCGGCCCAATTTAAAAATGCCCAAAAACAGTTCTGTGGAGCGGTCCATGTGCATTCTGTGGTGGGCGAAGAAACGGCTTGTTGTACTAAAAAACTCCAAGGGCCCCCTGTTATTGCATAAGCACTTTGTGGAACAAAAGATAAAAGACAAAATATAATCCCGAAACATGCAAAAAATTTTGAGTAGCGTTTTAGAAACATCATAAATGTGTTTACTGCAATTTTAACAGAATGTAATTAAAAAACATACACAATATATTTTGTGTATGTTTAAAACATTTTTAGATTATTTATATTGCCTAAATTGGTCGACCTGTTGTTGGATTTATAAGCGTTGTTGTTCCATCTGCATTTCTTCTGACCTCTGGTTTAACTGCTTTTGGTGGAGCTTTTTTTGGTGTTGAATCTTTAATTCGTGTGCTACCTTTTTCTTTTTCTTTGTTTTTTGGAGTTAGAACTTTTCCTATTATTTGATTAATGGCTACTTCCATAAACTGAGCAAGAGATGCAAAGCCGTTTGAATCTAGTTTTGAGAATAATGTGTTAAAAAGTGGCAACAAAACTCCTTGTGAGAATATTGTTTCTTTTATAGTACTTCCTGGTACTGAAGTCATTCCACCTTGTTGTAATGGGAAATATCCATTACCCCAGTTAAGTTGTGTTAATGCATCGTTCACTGCTGTTCCTTGGGCATAAGATAATTGTTGATTAGCTGTGTTATATGTTCGCATATAGTTGTTGCCATATGTACCCTGCAGTATCTGGTCTATTGGGGAGTTTTGTCCTGTTTGATATCCGTAACCGTATCTTTGTGCTCCTGTTTGAAGTTGTTCGTTTAAGATGTTTCTTGTAACAGTTTGAAGATATGGGTCATATTGACCTAATCCTTGTGTAATTTCTTGTATAAACTGCGTCGTTACTTGATCTTTTAGTTGATTTGTAAAGGTGCTTACATCAGTGTCTAGGAAAGCAGGACTACCTTGGAAACCTGATTGTGCCCATTCTATAGCTGCTTGACTAAGATACGTAACAATGATGTTACCTAAACATTGAGCTATGGCATCCCAGCTTGGCATAAGAGGTATTCCTAGAATTCCAGTACCACTTTCTTTTGCTCTTACGTTGTTGTCTGCTGTTGGAACCTCTGGACTTATCAATGATAGTAATGCTCCACCTATTCCGCTTATGACACCTTGAAGTAATGATGCGAGTATTGCGCCAGCAGAACATGAAACAAGATCTCCACCAATTTGACCTAAACCACCCCCTCCATCATCACCTCCGTTTTCTTGTTTATTTGGATCAAATTTTATTGCCTTAGGTGGAGTTTCTGTTGATTGTGCAAATATTGGTAACGGTACTATTAGTGATATTGCTAATGTAATAATTAATAAATTAGAAAAGATTTTTTTTATTTTCATATGTTGTTCCAAATGTTTCCGGGATCGTTGCTTTCAAAAATTATACCATTATCTTTAAAGTATTCTGAAATCGCTGTGTACATTTGTATTTGTGATTCGGCAGCTTCATTGTAGTTTTGGATTGAGAATAATGCTAAGAGAGGATCTTTTTGGGACTTATTGTTCATTGTTGATATGGCCTCGCCTACTTTTATTAAATTGTTTGCCATTTCAAGATGTATTTCTGCCAACGATTCAGGTACATCTAGAGCCATAACCAACTCTGCTGTTGAGTAGTAGATTTTTGTTATGTTGTTAAGATACACTTTCGGATCTTCGTTTTTAGTTTCAGTAAGTTTTTTAATATAATCTTCATTTATTAATGCTAAAGAGTTTCCGTATTCTTTTACGAGTTCTGTGTCAAAAGCAAAAGTTTTTACACTTTCTAATTTAAAAGAAGTTTTAATATCTGTAATTGTATCTACATCTTCAACGAGTTTTGTAAAAAGTTCCTGATTAACTTCTGGTGTGAATTCAGGATTATTTATGTTGTTTAAAAAGTTTCCAATTAAGTTTTGTGACCACTGGTCACTTATTGTTCCTGGTGTGTAGTGTTCATATATTGGTTTTTCTGGATCAGTTTTAGGTAGCGCTGTTTCTTTTAGTGTATCGTCTGGGCTTGCAACCGTAGGGTTTCTGCCTTCTTTTATTTCAGCTCCGTCTAATGTTCCGTCGCCGTCTGTGTCTGGATTTTTTGGATCAGACAGTCTTAATGTTTCTTCCCAGTCAGGTAGTCCGTCTTCGTCCGTATCTACTACTAATATTTGATCTGTCTTTTGTGTTGCGAGAATTTTTGGAGATATTGTAAGTGGTGCTTCTTTATTTTTATTTTTAATAGAGATAATAATAATAGTTGTTACTACAAGAGTTGCTAATATTAAAAATGATAGAGATTTTTTACTTGGACCTTGCATAATTATTTTTAAAGTATAGCAGATTTTTTTATTACTATAGATGATGTTACAATAATTTCTGTTGATATGGAAAAAAACAGTATTCAGTATTCAGTATTCAGTCTTTTATTTATTTTTTCCTATTTCCTATTTCCTATTTCTCAAGTAGAGGCTAAATTAACAAATTTCGGTGGACCATTGGGTTGGATTACTGTTCCTTGTGTATGTCCAATACCTTCTCTTTATTACCTTATTTGCGATGAGAGGGGATATCCTTTACCGCTTTTAATGACAGGAGGTGTAGATCTTAATTTAAACTATAATTTTTTTACACCAGGAACTATGCAATTAGGGACCTATACCCCACTACCCGGTTATTGTGGCAAAATTAACGAAGTAACTGGAATTTGTGAACCAAATTATTTAGCTGTTATACCAACAACTATTGGTACGGTAACTTTCGGCGATACTGTTGGTACAGGGGCGTATCCTGGTGGTGCGTGTGTTGAGAGTTTTTTAGGAACTGCAGCTGCCGGAGGTGGTGCTGCTGGAGCCGCTGGTGCTGGTGCAGCCGGAGCCGCTGCGACAGATCCACTTGCACCTACAGACCCAATTAATACAGCTACGGATCCAAATACCGCTTTTCCAAATGAACCTGGAACAGATTTTAATACTGGTACTGATTCAACAACAGCTTTTGGTTCCAATACAGACCTTAGAAATGGTCGTATAGATGGGCTTGTTAACAATAATAATTTCAGAGTAAATTCAAATAATAATAACAGAACTGCTGTTACTAGTTTACAAAACGAGTTGCGTACTGGTTCTGGTCCAGCAGCAAGAGCACTTAATACTGCTCTTACAAATGATCCTAGTGCTTTTGGAAATTATGGAAGATTAACTCAAAATGCGCTTAATGAGCAGAGAAATAGTAGAAACTTCAATACAGGATCTAGTAATCTTGGTAATCCTGTCGTTAGACCTAATACAACTCCTTCTAATACAACATCAAATTCAAATAATAACAGTAGTGCATTTATTAATGCGTATAACAACTATTTATCTTTAAATACTCCAACCCTAGGAAACTCTTCTAATATTGGCTCAGCTGGCGCTGCAATACTTAATCCTGGTACATCGTTTAATACAGGTACAAATATCGGAACAGGTTTCCTGAATACTGGAAATACAACTTTCTATACAGGATATGATCCAGCTAATAATATTGTTAATGGTAATACTACAAATTTTAATACAGGTACTGCACAGGTTAGACCTTATTCATACATTCCAACTGCTCATGAGCAGAGAGTTCAGGACACTGTTAATGTAAGAAACTATATAGATGGTCTTGTTAGTGGGCATGGTTTAGTTGGACCAGTTAGAACAAGTGATGTTGGTTATACTAATGCTGCTACTGTGGTGCAGAACTATTTAATGTCTGAAGGTACAGGACCGGCTGCACAAGCTCTTAGAGACGCTATTGCTAGAAATCCTAGTGCTTATGGTACTTTTGGTCCCGCTTCACAAGCAGCTCTTAATGAATACAGAAATGAGAGTTCGACATTTATAGCAAGCTGTAATGGTAATAGTTGTTCAGGTCCAGGTTATGGGGGTGGTTTACTTAAAGCTCCGGGTGGAGGTGTAGTAAATGCTGCTAATTCAGGTTTAACTTTAACCAAAGCCTCTGATAGCTTAAGAGTAACTCATTTTGGTGGTGCAACCGATGTTAGAAAAACACCAGAAGGATATGCTTTAACAAAAAAGGGTGATGTTACAGAAGGAATGAAACTAGGAGATAAATACGAGGAACAGTTTGGTGGTGATGTTAAGTGGTATTATGCTTTAGATTCAAATGGTGAAAAAATAAAACTTCCTGATAATGTAGGAACTAGAGGTGGTGGTGTTAGTTATAATGAGGCAGGTTCTCCTTTTACAGGTAATGCCCTTAGGGGTGTGCCGTTGCGTCAGATTGATCCAAACGGATTTTATATGGCATACCCAATAGATCGAGTGGTTTCTGGTATTCCAAGACTTCCTTCTAAGGGTATAGATTTAACTGGTGCATCTGGACTAATTAGGATGAAAGATGGAACTTACATTAATTTACCTTTTGTGGATCGTGGGCCTATAAAAGGAGGAACTATTGACGTATCACCTGGGGCTTATGATTATATAGAAGCACACGGTGGAATAGATGCTATTACTACAGTTAGAACTAATCCAGACGGAACTTTTGTTAATGTTAGCAGGAATGATCTGCTTAAAAAATAATTAATGAAAAAAATAACTCATATATTTTTAATAGCTACTCTACTCTTCTCAGCTAACTTTGCATTTGCACAAGAAAAAGAAGAAGTAAAAAACTTAGATATCATACGACCTGTAATGAGTGTGTTTGATCAGATTCCTAAAGAAAAAATATTTGATGGTTTAGTTGTTTTAACTGGACATATAAATACAGGAGGTAAAAACTTTATTAAATTTTTTGCAGATTTAGTTAATGGCAAAATACAATTGAAACCTCTAGAGGTACCGAGCGATCTCTAGCCACTTATCTATTCCCAACTCTTCTGCGCGTGTATTTATAGGAACATCTATCTTTGTAACATTAAACTTTTCTTTTAGATTACTTAAAACTTTTTTTCTTTTATGAGCGAAGCCTGTTTTTATAACATTAAAAAAATGTTCTTCTGTTGTGTCTTTAAAATTTTCTTTTGAAATATTTTCTATTGCAATAATTGCTGAATCAACTTTCGGTGCTGGAGAAAAATATCTTTTAGAAACTGCCCCAATATATTTTGGTGTGCCGTATGCTTTTACCGCTATAGATAAAATACTTTCTTTTTTATCACTAGATACAATTCTTTTGGCGACTTCTTTTTGAACCATTAACACAATAGTTTTTGGTTGATGATCTGTAGATAAAAATTTCTCTATGATTTCTCCAGTAATATAGTAAGGAATATTCGCGATAAGTTTATAGTCGCCTTTTATGTCATCTGGATTAAATTCCAATGCGTCACCATGAATTATTTGTATATTTGGAAATTTTTCTTTCAGCTCCTCGATCAGTCTATTGTCTTTTTCTATAACAATAACTTTTGCGCCAGCTTCTATAAGCTCTTTTGTTAATGCACCCTTCCCTGGTCCAATCTCTAAAACCGTTTCATCTGTAGAAATTTTCCCAGCAGAAACTATATCTTTCAGTGCTTTTTGAGATTTTAAGAAATTTTGTCCGAGAGATTTTTTTGGTTTAAACATATAGCTACATTAACATAGATCGTTCAACCTCCAAGGTTGAACAGCGGAAGTATCTAAAAATATTCCCCACCTATTTTTATGAATGTGATCCGTATAGCTTGACCAAGGAAATAGTGATAAGTCACCATATTCAAGGTCAAGTTTCTTCGGATTATTATGTATGTATTCCAATAGAGCTGATAAGTAATTTTCGTCAGATATAACTTTTGACTTGTAGCTACCTTGGAATACATGACCTACTAATTTATATTTATGATTAAAATATTTTGTATAGGAATCTATAACTCTCATAATATAATACGATCGACTATCTGGCTTTAATTCTTCTATGCCTAGGTGAAAGTGATTTGGCATTAGACAAAAAGTGTGTATTTTAACTAGTCTTTTGCTACTCATGGTCAACCTCCAAGGTTGGACGATTAGTTTTGATAAGTCTTCAGTACACGTTATGTCTCTTAATATATTTTTAATTTTTGGAATTACAGCATCAAATTGAAAAAGTAGTATTATAAATAAAAACCTTATTCTATCAGCGTCATCATTAAAAATATCTTGTTTTCTGTTGCCTCTGTTGTAGATATGAAAATACACTAGGCCTTTTATATCAAAAGGTTTGTTAATGGGTTATAAATTTTAGTTAAATTTGGTGTGAGTTTCGGTCAACCTTCAAGGTTGGTAATTTATTTTTGTTTTTAAAAATCAATAAAAATATTCTTAACGCTTTGTGAAATGCTGTCAGGTCTGTCTCCATTATCTATGTGGAATTCGTCTATATCTCCGATAAATTGAGATGGAATGTTAACTTGTTGTGATCCAAAGATTGTTCTTATTCCTGCATAGCTTAAAAATATCTTTTTACGAGCGCGAGTTAGTGCAACATAAAACAGTCTTCTCTCTTCTTCCTCATCTTCTTTTTTTGTATCAAATCTGTCGTGTGGGAAAAGTCCTTCTTCAAGACCTGTTATAAAAACATAATCAAACTCTAAACCTTTTGATGAGTGAACTGTCATAAGTTTTACTCCACCATTATCTTTTTCTAATGTGTCCTGATCGCTTGCGAGTGCCGCGTCTTCTAGAAGTTTAAGTATTCCTGTTGGAAATTCCATCTCGTCATATTTAGTTGCAAGTGTTGCTAACTCTTTTACGTTTTCTAATCTTTCTACACCTTCTTCTCCTCCTGTTTTTCTAAACAAGTCTTCCATGCCACTAACTGTCAAAACAAACTTAATTACTTCACTTGGTTTTGAGGTTTGTACTCGATGATTTATATCTGCTAATTTTTTTCTAAATAATAAAACTTTTTCTTTTGTTGACCCTGTTAGTTTATCTTCATTACCTTCTGCTACTTTCAAAAATGTCACCTTCCCTATTCCTCTTGGTGGAACATTTATTATTCTTTTTAATGATGAGATGTCTTCAGGATTTATTGCTGATTTAATAAAATAAATTACATCTTTAATTTCTTTTCTATCAAAAAATCTAGTACCTAAAACTTGATAAGGAACATTTAGTCCAAGTAAGGCTTCTTCTAAAACTCGAGATTGAAAGTTAGCCCTATAAAGCACGGCGATTTCATTTGCTGGCACATGGCTCGATACTAACTCTTGAGCTTTGCTTGCAACAAACCAAGCTTCGTCTGCCTCACTGACTGCATTATATAAAGTAACTTTCTCCCCTTCTTTGTTTTCTGTAAAAAGAATTTTCTTTTTACGCATTACATTTTTTTCAATAATACTGTTTGCTACAGCTAGAATTGTTTGAGTTGAACGATAGTTTTGTTCTAGTGTAATTTCTTTTGATTCAGGATAGTCTTGCTCAAAGTTCATTATGTTTTTAATGGTCGCACCTCTCCAGCTATAAATATTTTGATCAACATCTCCAACAACACATATATTGTGATGCTTCCCTGCTAAAAGTTTTGCTGTTGTATATTGCACAGCGTTTGTATCTTGGTACTCATCAATATGAATATATGGCCATTTGTTTTGGTAGTAGTTTCTAACTTGTTCATTTCTTTGTAAAAGCAATGCTGTTTCTAAAAGTAAGTCATCAAAGTCTAATGCTTTTTCTTTTTTTAGAGCACTCTCGTATTTTTGCCAAACTTGAGCAACTAGAGTTTTCATAAAATCATTATGTGCACTTGCTTCATATTCTTCACGTGTCACCATGTTCCCTTTTTCTCGAGAAATTATTCCTAAAATTTTATTAGGTTCGTATTCTTTTGGGTTATAACCAAGTTGTTTTATTGCTTCTGTTACAGTCGATTTAGAATCGCTTCTATCATAAATAGAGAAATGCTTAGGGAGGTTTAATAAATGTGCTTGTTCTCTTATTATGTAAACCCCAAGTGCATGGAATGTGCTAACAAAAGGTCTAGATGTTTGTGATATGGGGAGGTTGAAGTCTCTGTCTTTTTCAATAAGAGAGCTAACTCTTTCTCTCATCTCCTTTGCTGCCTTGTTAGTAAAAGTTATAGCTAGTATTTTTTCAGGTGCCAGACCATTTTTAATAATATGCAACATTCTATGAGTAAGGGTTTTGGTCTTACCTGCCCCTGCTCCAGCAATAATCAAAAGCGGTCCTTCTGTACATAGAACCGCCTCTTTTTGTTTATTGTTTAGTTCTTTTAAGTAGCTTTCTGTCATTTAGACATACACTATAACACTATGAAACAATAAACAGAAAACTTTGTATAAATAAAGGTAAAAAAGACATTTTACTTGATAACACTCTGTGTGTAATGTCAATTGACTGACTACTCACTCGTGCTACCATTAAATATACGACCGAAATTCAGGCACGATTATTTACACTGACACGATTGAATTTTCAACCATTGGCTTATCTTAAAACAAACTAAACACGACCCCACTAAGTTTTTTGGGTGTTTCGAAATAAAGAAGATTGTTGTATCTGTATTGTCAGGGACTATTTTTGTAGTAACCATATTTATGCTCCCTGTCGCTGTAAGTGCTAGTATATTTTCTTCAATTTTATTTAATCAGTCTTTAAGAGACACTGAAGAAAACCAAATAGATCCTAAAAACTCACAGAATGTCCCTGTTTTAGAGGCGGTTTTAAACCACGATCCTAAGTCAGCTCAAGGCGGTGGTGAAATAACAATAGTCGACAATAAAGCACTTTTAGCAGAGACAGGTATATCAGGAAGTCTTGTTGAGGTTACTGAACGTGAAAAATCTGGTCAAATTAGTATTTATGAAGTTCGTGAAGGAGACACAATATCTCAAATTGCAGAAATGTTTAATGTATCTGCTAATACTATAAGATGGGCTAATAACCTAGACGGTCCAATCGCTCCAGGTCAAACTCTAGTTATCTTGCCAATAACAGGTATAAAACACACTGTAAAAAAGGGTGGAACAGTTGCTGATATTGCTAAAATATACAATGGTGATGCTCGTGAAATAGCCATATTCAACGGTATTTCTGTTGAAACAGCTCTTAATCCTGGAGATGAAATCCTTATCCCAAATGGTGAAATGTCAGAATCTGCTCCAAAAAAGACAAAAACTGCTTCAAAAAATTCTTCTGTATCTTACGGAGGACCAAGCTATAGTGGATATTTTATCCGTCCATTATCTGGTGGTAAAAAGTCTCAAGGTATTCACGGACACAATGCTGTTGATATAGCTGCTCCAGTTGGAACACCTGTTTATGCTTCAGCTTCTGGTGTTGTGATTGTAAGTAATAGCTCTGGATGGAACGGTGGTTATGGTATATACGTTGTTATAAAGCACGACAATGGTACACAAACACTATATTCTCACTTAGCTACTGATAATGTTGTAGTTGGACAAAGAGTAGAACAAGGAGAGGTTATTGGTTCTGTTGGTATGACTGGTAAGACATCCGGTCCACATCTACACTTTGAGGTTCGTGGAGCTAAGAATCCTTTTTAATTAAAATATAGTTTATTTATACTTAGGTCTATATTGTAGTGCTTCTAGTATATATGATTCTTTGATTTCTTTGGAGTTGTCTAAATCAGCTATGGTTCTGGCAAGTTTGAGAACTTTATGACAGCCTCTGACCGATAAGCCCATTTTATGTATTGCTGTTATAAGTATTTCTTTTATTTTAGGTTTTATATTTATATATTTATCTATCATTTTGGAACTCATTTCTGAGTTCGTTGAAATTTTTTCTAAAGACAATCTATCTTTTTGGATTTTTCTAGCTTTTATGACTAACTCCCTTACCTTAGAGGATTCACTTTCTTTATCAGAATGTTTTGTAAGAATCTTTTCATGGTCAACATTTGGAACATCTACCCAAATGTCTATTCTATCCATTATTGGACCAGACATCTTTTGCATGTATCTAGATATTTGTTGCATTGTACATGAACATTGTTGATATGATGATCCGTAAAATCCGCAAGGACAAGGGTTAAGTGTTGTTATAAGTATAAAATCAGCAGGGTACCTAACTGTGCCACTTGCTCTTGAAATTGTTATTACTCTATCTTCAATAGGTTGTCTTAATCCCTCTATGGTTCTTTTTTCAAATTCAGAAAATTCATCTAAAAACAAAATACCCTTATGTGCTAATGTAACTTCACCTGGACGCATATTGCTACCTCCACCAAATATAGATGCATAAGACGCTGTGTGGTGAGGTGTTCTTATTGGCGGATAATTTATTACAGGTTCTTCTAATATTCCTGAAACAGAATGTATAGATGTTACATCTAGCATTTCATCAAAAGATAGTTGTGGAAGAATATTTGCAAATGCTTTTGCTAGTAGAGTTTTACCTGTTCCTGGTGGACCTATTAATGCAATATTATGTCTCCCTGCCGCAGCTATAGTTAGAGCTCTTTTTGTGTGATATTGACCTTTAATGTCGCTTAAATCTATCTCTGCATTTTTATTATTTTTTATAATTGTTTTTATTTGTGGTTGTATCTGCTCTTTATTTTCTAAATGATTTATTATTTGTTTTAAGTTTTCTACTGGATAAATATTTATTCCAGATATTATTGCTGCTTCGTAAGCGTTATCTTTTGGTACAAATATATTTTTAAAATTATTTCTTTTTGCAAAAACAGCTAGAGGTAATATTCCGTGAACTCTTCTTACTTCCCCATTTAGTGCAAGTTCACCAAAAAATAAAGATTCTTTTGTATTAAAATCTATTTCACCAACAGCTTTTAAATATGATAATGCAATTGCAACATCAAATAATCCTCCGTTTTTTCTAAGACTTGCTGGAGCTAATGAGATTACAATTTTTTCATTGCGCTGTTTTGGAGAAATGAATCCAGAGTTTTTTATGGCTGATGAAACTCTGTCTCTGGATTCATCAATAGCTTTGTCCCCTAATCCTATAATCGTGAAGTTGTGTAATCCACGAGAAATATCTGTTTCAATATCTATTCTACATGCATCTAATAATGAAGCTTGTGCGCTATATACTTTTGAAAATGACATCATTAGATGATGTCATAGTCGGTATTAAATTTTTTTAAAGAAGTTCTAAAAAATAAATTTATATATGATTCTCAGAATTTCTTGCAGAAGGATTTGCTTCGAGTCTTTCCTCACTTATACTTTCTCCAGATACTTCGCATATTCCGTATTTACCAGTTTCAATTTTATCTAGAGCATTATTAACATCAAGTAATTGAGTTTCTAGTAAGTTTAATATCGCTGATCTGTTATCTGCTTCTTCAAAATTATCTGCTTTAAGGTTTGGGTCTGTATCTCTTTCCTGAACTATGTCTCCACCGTCTGACTCCCAGTCATTTGGGTTGTCAGAGTTTATGTGACCTAAAGAAGAAAGTTCTTTTTCAAGTCTCTCTTTTTCACCTAATAACTTATTTTTGAAATATGATATTTTTTGTTCATCCATATAAACACTATAACAGAAAAACATTTATCTGATAAGCTTTGATTGTCTCAGTCTCCTTATGACCTCCTCGAGTGTTTTTTCAGAGCTTGCAAATACTAAGTATTCGTTGTTTATAAAAGTATAAAAGAATACTATTTCTCCTGAATCGTTTATAAGTGCCCTACCGTCTGTATTTTTTACAACCCTGTCTTTAAAAATTGTTGGGTCAAAATCAAGCCTCTGCTTTTCAATTACCTGTGTAGTTGCTGTGGTTGATGTTGAAGTCGCTATTTGTTCTACAGCAACTTCTTCAAACCTAGAATGTGATAAATCTTCCTGTCTTAAATTAGAAAAGAATATTGGTTGCATATCTCTTGAGATTGATGGTTCCCAATCAAGCATTGATGCAAAAGTGTTTTCAAAATCTTTTATTTTAAATAATAGATATGGCTCTACTTCTGTGTCTGTTCCGTATAGACCAATCATAAACTCAGGATCAACAGATCTTGCAAATGATTCTGGTGTCCTGGTTTCAAGTAGCTTGAAAATTTCCTCTACAACTATAGGTCTGTAACTAGAAACTATTTGATCATCAACGGTTTTCTTTTCTGTTCTTGATAGTATAACTTCTTCAATCGCGTCCTCTTGTATATTTGCTATAAGCAATCTTTGTACATCAGAAAATATATCCCTAGGGTTTCTCAATTCTGTTGATATTAATGTTTGCCCGTCTGCTTCTAGGAAGTTAGGTCTGTTTATTAGTATCTTTGAGGGTTCTGGTATTGCCTTTGGATAAAACCAGATAAATCCAAGTATTCCACCCGCTAATGCAATCAACACTAAACTTATCATTAGCATAACACTATTCTTTTTTGTTTTTATTGAATTATATTCTTTAGCTGAAGCTTCACTTGACTGTCTTCTCTGTTCTTCCAGAAGTATTCTTGTTGAAGTTATGTTTTCGTTTTTAACGACATTTTGTATATCGTCTTTATATGTTCTTATATTTTGAATACCAAATTTATCAAACTTATTTTCTGTGTTTGTTTCTTGCTTATCGGTATTTGTTTTATTATCCTCTGGAGGCATAAACCAATTGTAACAGAATATTAAAATTATTTTCTTATTGGAATATTATTTCTTCTTCTGTTTAGTTTATTTCCTATAAGAAAAGCTCTTTGATCCATATCTAAATCCATAAAGTCATCAGCAACTTCAATTAATCTTGAAGAAGAAGATTTTCTAAATGCAGCAACTTCTACCTGACAACCCGCTGTCATTTTTAAATATTCAACAAGTGGAACAAAGTCTCCGTCTCCAGATACAATTATTACAGTATCTAATTTGTGAGACATTTTTACTGCATCTATTGCAAGTCCAACATCCCAATCCGCCTTTTTTGCTCCACCGTGAAATATTTGTAAATCTTTTGTTTTTGTTTCAATACCGTTTTTTTCAAGCGCCTCAAAAAACCCCCTCTCTTCTCCTGTGTCTGATGTAATTACATAAGCAATAGCTCTAACAAGAACTCTGTTTGCTAATGTTGCATCAACAACCGCTCCAAAGTTTACTTTCTTTCCGTATAAATTTTTTGCACTGTGATACAAGTTTTGTGCATCTATAAAAATACCAACTCTCTGATCTAAATGTTTAATAACTGTCATATGAAAAAATTTTTATAAAAATAATAATAATTCTACCATGTTAAATAATATTAAAATGAAAAACGTCGCTTTTGGCGACGTAAGGAGTGTTATCTGTGCTTAAGACCAAGCTTCTTAACTAACTTCTTGTATCTCTCAGGACTTTTTCTTGATAGATAGTTTAAATGTGTTTGTCTATCTGCAACCATACCTAGTAAACCTCTTCTTGAGTGGTTATCCTTAGGGTGTTTTTTTAAATGTTGAGCAAGAGCTTCTATTGCTTTTGACAAAACTGAAGCCTGCACCTCAGGAGAACCAGTATCCTTGGTGTGTGTTTGTGTGTCTTTTATTGCTACCGCTTTCTTTCTTTTTGTTAACATGGTCCAGAGATAGTAACACAAAAGAAGAAAAAGGCAAGCTTTTAGCCTTATGTTCAACCTCCCTCTAGTGGACGAGTTTGGGACTTTGGATAGGAAGGAGGTTGAAAGGGAATTAATTGTAAGTTTTGATTTTAAAAATTTTAGTTTTTTGATGTGATATACTTTGCGCCATGATTAAGGTTAATATCTATATAGATGGCAATAATTTGTATCGTTCTGCTAAAGAGCTGGGTTTTGAGATGGATTATGCAAAATTTAGAGGATGGCTACGTCAAAAGTATAATCCGAATAAAGTTTATCTTTTTATTGGTTTAGTTCCAGAAAGAGTAAAATTTTATGAGCATCTACAAAAATGTGGTTATATCCTTGTATTTAAGCAAACTGTTTCAATTGGAGAAAAAATAAAAGGTAATTGTGATGCAGAGTTGGTGTTGAAGACAACTTCTGATTTTTATGAGAAAGAATTTGATTCTTCTATTTTAATCACAGGTGATGGTGATTTTGGTTGTCTGGTAGAATTTTTAAGAGATAAAAAGTCTATTGATGAAGTATTGGCACCAGATGAGAAAAAGTGTTCTATATTAATTAAGAACAAAAATATAAAGGTCACTTTTTTAAATGATTTGTATCACAAATTTTCTTTACAGATATAAAAGAAAAAGCCCCCACTGCAGACGTATCTGCAACAGGGTCTTTTTCGTAGTGATATGATTATAATAATAGCATTATTGCAAATAGTCAAGACCAAATAACACTTTACTTTGCTTTACAAATGCTCCGCGGACTGAGGCTAGTTCGAACGTGTTTGGTAGAAAGGGGTTGAGGGTGGTCATAGAATTTTAGTTTTGTATAAATAAAAACCCAACCTAGGCAGATAGCTTCGGTTGAGAAAGATAGATAATAATTTTAATTAATTTTATTTTATATATTCAACCGAAAGTTTTTTAACATTTTCAAAATTAAGAAGACCTTTTTGAAGTTCTCGAATTTCTTCCAAATTATCCTTACTTGGAATAGGTAATCCTAAAGTTTCTAAAATCGGAGTTATTTCTGTTATAGTAGCATTTATACTTCTTGCTATTGTTGCTCTTGCTTCTGTTCCAGCTGGTTCTCCAGGTTTTTCCCAATGATTAACAATGGCAATAATTACTCTGAGCTTACAGTCAGCTTCTTTTAATTTATAAATAGCCATCTTTTCAGGATCACCAGAGTTCCAATATGAACCAAGTAGACTCGATTTAATCTCAAGTTCTTCTCTTTCTATAGAATCTGGATCTATATAAGCATAATTAGGATTTAAGGGTATTCCTTTGGCGTCTTAAATAAGTCTACGAATCCTCAATTCTTCTACTGTTAAAATTTCTTCTGACATATATTTTATCTTTTCATTAATTAATAATATTTATTAAGTATATCAAAAAACTAATTTAATAAAGTAAAATCTAATATAACACTTTACTTTGCTTTACAATTGCTCCAGAGTTGAACATGCTACAATATTCAAAATATGAGTCACGAAGAAACAAAAAGTCCGAAAGAGTCTATAGAAACGGTCGATAATGAGACATTTTTCAGAAATGATGAGCGTAGAACAAGGTTAGGTCAAGCAATAAATACTTTTGTAAACAAAGCTTCTATGATGATGTCTTCCAGACATGATGCTGATTTATATGATTTTCTCGAAGGAATTTTTAATAATACTTTAGAGTCAAGGAATTTTCGTGTGAATGTAAGTGAAAATATTTTTAATATTGGAGATATTGATCTTATTAAAGATGATGATGACCTGGATGTTAGACATATTGTGGAGACGGATATTTCTTTAGAATCATGGAAAGTTGGGAAAGGAACTTTTGGAATTACACTAGAAATGCTTTTTATTATTCTTGAATCGCAAAATGTAGATTTTGATAAGAACAAATGGGATGGTTTGTTTGAGTCTGGAGGAAAAGGTGAAGAAGTTGATCAAGACGAAGCTGAACAGGATATTTTTTTAGTAGATACTAATAAACCACCTAAGTTGCCATATAGATACGCTCGTGTTTGTAGTACTAATAATCTTGGTTTGATTACTTGGGATTCTTATACCTATAAAGATTCTTTAGTAGAATTAAGTGAAGAAATAGAAACTGGTGATGAGCTTATGTGTTTAGAGGCAGATACAACTTCTTTTCTACCTTCCTCTGTGGCAGATTGGCTTTTATTGCATCAAGAACAAATACCTGAAAAATGGAAAAAATATAAAAAAATTTTTTTTCTGGGTACTATTTTTATGAAAAATGATACAAAAGGATATGTTGTCCCTGAAACAGATTTTGTGGTATTTCTACAGTTTGAGGGTAGATGGATACTATCTATTAAAAGTTCTAAAGACAGAATAGGTGAACATCCTATAGCTGTAGCAGTCTTAAGTGAAGGAAAATAAATTATTGATTTTGTCCAACCTTGGAGGTTGTCCATGCTATAATATTGTGCGACATGGCGTCTACAATAAGTGAAATACAGAAAAATAAACGTGAATTTTTGGAATATCTTGAAATTGAGAAAGGTAGAAGTTTAAAAACTGTTGAAAACTACGATAGATATTTAAGTAAGTTCTTTACTTTTGGGAAAATAACTAAACCAAGTGATATTTTTGAAGAAAATATTAGAGAGTTTAGACTTTGGCTTAATCGCCAACCAGGTGCAAAAGAGATGGGTCAGCAAGGCTCTACGATGAAAAAGCGAACACAGAATTATTATTTGATAGCTATAAGGTCATTTCTTAAGTTTTTAGTGAAGCGTGGTATCAAGTCTCTACAACCGGAGCGTATAGAATTAGCAAAAACAGCTGATAGGCATCTTGATCTTATTTCCACTGATGAGTTGTTAAGACTTCTTGATTCTCCAGATAAAACAACAGTTAGAGGTTTAAGAGATAGGGCTTTACTAGAAATGTTCTTTTCAACAGGTCTTCGTGTATCAGAGTTATGTTCTTTAAATAGAGATCTAGATATAAGCAAAGATGAGTTCTCTATTAGAGGTAAAGGTGACAAGGTCAGAGTTGTTTTTATTTCAGATGCTGCGCGTAAGACTTTGACTGAGTATTTATCTAGGCGTGAAGATATGGATGATGCATTGTTTGCACAATTACCATCTAAAATTTCTAAAAAAGGCAATAAAAAAACTTCACTAAGACTATCCCCTCGCTCAGTAGAGCGCTTGGTTAAGTATTATTCTATAAAAGCAGGTATTTCTAAGAAAGTTACACCGCATGTTATAAGACACAGCTTTGCTACTGATTTATTATCAAATGGTGCTGATTTACGTTCTGTTCAGGCGCTTCTTGGCCACGCTCATATTACAACTACTCAGATATATACCCATGTTACAGATAAACATTTAAGAGAGGTGCATAAAAATTTTCACAGGAAGAGGAATTGATTTTTAATCATATTCTAGACCTGCGTCATATTCATGTAGTTGTGCTGGAAACTTGGAAATAGGATCATCCGTCAAGCGTCGTATAACAGTAGTTGGATTTTGTATTTTTAATAATCTACGCATGTTAATTGCCACTGCATTTACGCATTTACCAATATATTCTCCATAGGCTACTGATTCTGTGTCATTATTAATTTCAAATCCTCTTGCTCTGATTACATTTATTAAATAAGATCCAAGTTTATTTAAATCCGGTATTCTTGTGGCAAGCTTATAATCGTCCAGTATAACTATTGCTCTTTTTCCTAGTATTTTTTTTATTTCCAATACTGCTGTCATGTATTGATCTTGGTTTACTATTCCATCTTTAAATTCTGATCTGTCTGTTGGTGTAAAAATTAACATAAGTTCTTCCTCAGGCATTTTTTGTGCCTGTTCAATAAACATTTCTAAAAGTCTTTCGTTAAAATCATCCCTATAATTTTTTGGATTTAACATTAATTCTTTCATTGCCTCAGTTCCTAATCGGCTCCTTAGTCTTTTATTTTCTTCTATTGTGTATCCTGGATGTACTAGAAAATGTAATTTTGAAACCTTAATCAATTCTCTACTCTCTGGCTCAGGAACATTTTCTGTCATATGATTGCTAATTATGAAACTTATATCTTGGAATGTAAACGGAATACGTGCATGGCACAAAAAAGATGGAATGCTTGATTGGGTAAAGAAACAAAACCCTGATTTTTTCATGATTCAGGAAACTAAAGCAGAAGCAGAACAGTTGTCTGAAGATTTACTTGGTTTTAATAATTATTTTTCTTATTTTGATCACTCTAGAAAACGTAAGGGTTATAGCGGTGTTGCTATTTATGCTAAGCACGAGCCAGATGAAATAATTTACGGTATAGGTGCAGAGGATTTAGATCAGGAAGGTCGCGCAGTTACTCTTGTTTATGGAGATTTTGTTTTAATAAACTGCTACTTCCCTAACGGCGGAGGTGCAAAAGAGCGCTTAGAATATAAGCTAAAGTACTACGATCAGTTTTTTAAATTTATTCAAAAGTTCACTAAGGCTGGTAAGAAAGTTGTATTTGGTGGTGACGTAAATGTGGCACATACAGAAATAGATTTAGCTAGACCAAAAGAAAATGTTAAAAGTGTTGGATTTTTGCCAGAAGAAAGAGCTTGGATTGATAAATTAATAAAAAATGGATGGACAGATACTTTTAGATTTAAATATCCAAATGTTGTAGATAAATATACTTTTTGGGATATGAAGACAAGATCAAGAGATCGTAATGTTGGTTGGAGAATAGATTATTTTTTTGTTTCTAATGGTTTAGAAAATAATATTAAAAGTGTTGATATCTTTGATAAAGTAACAGGTTCTGATCACTGCCCTATTAGTTTAGAAATTAATCTTTAATCTTAAAAGACATTATCCACATGTATGTCCTTTACATGTCCTTTATATAGTCATAAAATATGGAAAGACCAGTAATCATATCCTCCTAAAAGTATTTTAGAAAATAGAGTTTTTCTAAGAGGACGTGAAAACAAATTAGTTCTTTAAGTTCTTTCAAAAAACAAATACAAAAAATTAATGAAAATAATGCTTCCCGCTTGCATGTTAGCGACTTTTCGCACAAAGCATTAAAGCGTAGTCGGGATAAAAACATTTTCATACACCGCCTGGTAAAAAGCCTCAAAGCTCCTAAATCTCCCCTCTCCAGTCTAACACCACATGTGTGCCAACAAAGATTGACATATATGCGGTGTTAGACCAGAAAATCCAGGCGGCTTTTTTATTTCCTTTATTTAACGTTGTGTTTGTCCTTTATAAGTGCAATTTCCTTGTCGTCCTCTTCTTCTAAGCGACTTTTACCTTTCTCCCCCATTTTTTGCAGTTCATTTACTGGTAGGTCTTTAATCTCGGATGCTCTATTTAAAAGGTACTCTTCTGTGTTTTTTGTTGGGTCATCTAGAACTTCCTCGAAAAGAGTATGTAAAATATAGCCAATTTTAGGTCCAGGGTTAATATTTAGCTTAGAAATAAAAGTATTTCCATCAATTTTTAACATTCCAACAGACAAAGGAGCTCTCAGTGCTTCATCTATCATTGATTTGTACTTGCGAAACCTATAAGGCTGTTCTTTTGGTCTTCCTGTTCCTATTCTGTCTGCCCTTCTAACATTTATAAGATCCCAAATATTCTCTTGGCCAACTTTGGTTATTATTCTTCTTACTGCTGATAGTGTTATTTGATCAGGATCAGCAAAAAACATGTGCCATCTTACTAGTTTTGACACTTTCTCTACTATTTCTTTTGAGAAACGTAGTCTGTTTAACGTTTCACGTGTAACTCTAGCTCCAACCACTTCATGACCAAAAAATGTTGTTTTGTTACCATCCTGACGCTTTGTTTGAGGTTTTGATACGTCGTGAAACAGGGCTGCTAACCTTATTTCTAAGGGAAAATCTTTATCTGCTGAGTGCTGGAGGGCTCTGAGTAAATGTTCCCAAACATCATATTTGTGGGCTTCTTTATTTTGTGAAACACCAACAGTTGCCTCTAGTTCTGGTGATATATACTTTAAAATGCCTAGTTTTTGTATTAATCCCATAGCAATCATTGGGTTTGGAGACATTATTATCTTTGTAAACTCATCACGTATTCTTTCTTTTGATATAAATTCAAGAAGATTAGAGGTTTTTGTGATAGCTACAAGCGTTTCTGACTCTATTGTGAAACCAAGCTCAGCTGAAAGTCTTATGGCTCTTAGGATTCTTAATGCATCTTCAGTGAATCTTTGTACAGGATCGCCAACTGCCTTTAAAACACCTTTTTTAATATCATCTTCCCCATTAAATGGATCTGTTATGCTTTCTGATGATAATGCTATTGCATTTACGGTAAAATCCCTTCTTTTCAGGTCCTCTAGTATATTATCGCTAAATGCCACAGTATCTGGATGTCTGTGGTCAGAATAAGCACTTTCTAGTCTGTAAGGTGTTACTTCTATAACCTTAAGTGTCGGATTCTCTGATTCAGTCTTAACACCGACTGTTCCAAAGCTATTTTCATAAAAAGAATCAGGAAAAACAGTTTGAATCTGTTCTGGAGTTGCATTTGTTGTTACATCCCAATCTTTAGGTGTTTTGCCTAGGATTATGTCTCTAACACATCCACCAACAAGAAAAGCCTCAAATCCTGCTGATTCTAGTGATTTTGTTACATGTGAAACATCTTCTGGTATTGTAAAGCTTTGTTTATTCATTTATAGCAAGTAGTCTAGAGCAATTTTTGTTTTTTTGCTAATTGTGTTGTACATTAAGTGTCTTGCACCTGTGGTGAAACGGATATCACAGCGGTCTTCGGAACCGTTATTCTGGGTTCGAGTCCTGGCAGGTGCACATTAATATCTTGCCCTAATTATATTTTAAAGTATAATTCGTTTTTGTATTTAGCGGGTATAGTTAAGTGGTAGAATGAGTCCTTGCCAAGGATTAGACGGGAGTTCGATTCTCCCTACCCGCACATAAAACATAGGAGCCTAAGTCGTAAGACTTGGGCGACTTTTGTTTTAGTAAGGTCGGGAGAATCGAAAGACGGAGCCGGTATACAAGTGAGCGTAGCGAGACTTGTCGGCGAGTCGGGGTCGAGAGTTGGCATAGCCAAACTCGTGACCGATTCTCCCTACCCGCACAGTTTAAGAATAATTCTATAATGGAAAATCCACCTGTTATAATTCAAGATTTCAACGGTTTTAAGGTTGTAAGAGATGATCTTTTTGAAGGAGGTACTAAAAGAAGAGCTTTCAATAGTATAGTAAAGGACATTGTAGAAGATGAGCTTGTGTATTCTTGTGATTATTACGGTGCTGCGGCTTATGCTATCTCACTTGTTGCTAAAGAAGTTGGTAAAAATGTAATGCTTTTTTATTTATCCCCTAAACATGATACTGATTTATTTAATAAGGCAATTAGCTTACCTAATGTTAAATATGAAATTGTTGAAGGAGCAGGCACTCAAATTGAAGCTAGTAAAAGAGCAAAAGAGTATTCATAGGATAATAACGCTAAGTTCTTACCGATAGGCTTGGATTTTCCAGAATTTGGAATCGAATTAGAGAAGGTTGTTAAGGCTGCAAATATAAATGCTCCAGAAATATGGTGTATGGGAGGGTCTGGCACTTTAGGGAGGGCTCTACAGAGAGCTTATCCAGGTATTCCAGTAAACATAGTTAGTGTTGGTACTAAAAATTTTAATGGTGGCACTAATAAGGTCTATAATGCTCCAGAAAAACTAGATGAAGATGCTGAAATAAAGCCACCATATGATTCTTCTCCTCATTATGATGCTAAAACATGGAGATTTGTTTTGGAGAATGCCAAGCCGGGTTCTGTGATTTGGAACGTCGCATAATTTGAGTCTTTTAAGTTTTTAGGCCTTTTAATAACCTTTTATTTAGCCATATTTAAAGGAAACTGTGGAAAACTAAGGGGATAAGTGTATAAAAGACATATTTACAATGTCGTTTAGTAATTTCCTGTATATCAATAATATGGCTTAAAATAAGGTTTTTTACTTAAAAAGACATATAATTTACTTTTTAATTAGCTTTTCTTTAATTAAATTTAACATTCAAAGTGTTAAAACATTCTCTATGAATATATCAAGAAAATGTGTCGGTGATTTTGGTGAATACTTAGCATATTTACACATTATTAATATGAAACACGAGGTTTTGGCATTTAATTACAGGAGTTTATATGGAGAAATAGACATTGTTTCATGTGAAAACAATAAAATTCACTTTATAGAGGTCAAAACGGTCCTAGTGTCTAATGTTTCACGTGAAACATCTATATTCGCAGAAGAACATGTTACACATGAAAAGATATCCAAGATATATAAGACAGCAGAGGTGTTTTTGGATGAATTTGGTTCAAGTGGTGATTCTGGGCAGGTTGATGTTATAGGAATTTACATTGATAGGGAATTCTATAAGAATCAGACAAATAAAAGTATTATAGATCCTATACAGGGTGTTGATTATAGAATTGTTTATATAGAAAATGTTTTTTAATGTCTAGAAATTAGAAAATAAAAAATTTCGCTTGTAAAATGCTTGTTTTTCCTATATATTTTACGTTACACCAAATGTTTTTATTTCCAGTCTTGCATTAAGGCTTTGGCGGATTAAAACGGGGCGTGGTGTAACGGCTAACATGCTCGCTTTGGGAGCGAGTGACTCCGGGTTCGAATCCCGGCGCCCCGACAAATTAAATATATGATAATCGTAACTCATGATGGAAAGTTTCATTTAGATGAAATGTTTGCATTGGCAACTTTAAAGTTACTTTATCCAGATGCAGAAATTAAAAGAACAAGAGATGTAGAAATAATAAATTCTGCAGATATCGTTGTTGATGTTGGTGGAGTTTACAATGTAGAGAAAAATTTATTTGATCATCATCAGTCTGGAGGAGCAGGGAAGAGAGAAAATGGAATACCATTTGCTAGTTTCGGTCTTGTATGGAAAGAGTATGGTCTTAACTTGTGTGATGGTGATGAAAAGGTTTTTAGTTTAATGGACAAGAAAATGGTGCAACCTATAGATGCATCTGATAATGGATATGTTCTTTTTAAAACAACACATAGAGAAGTGTCACCTTATTTGTTTGAAAACTTTATTAGAGCTATGACTCCAACATGGAAAGACAAAGAGTCTATTGATGATGCATTTTTTAGTATGTTGCCTTTATTGCAAACACTTTTAAAAAAGGAAATTGAAAAGGCTAAATATTTCTTTGAAGATTCTGAGATCGTGAAGCAGACTTATAAAAATTCTCCAGATAAAAAGATTATCGTACTAGAGCACTCATTTCCTTGGAAGTCTATTTTAGCCAGAAAAAAAGAACCTATATATGCTATTCATCCTGATCAAAATACAGGGAACTGGATTGTTGCATGTGTTCCAATGGGTGCTCGTTCAACTGATTCAAGAAAACTTTTTCCAGCTACATGGCGCGGTAAAAAAGATTCTGAACTTGAAAATATTACTGGTGTGAAAGGTGCTGTGTTTTGTCATGATAAAGGATTTATTGCTATTGCTGAAACAAAAGAAGCCGCTATTGAATTAGCTAATAAGGCTTTATAGTAAATTATGTTTAAAAAAGTAGTAGAGGATTTTGTTTGTGAAAAATGTGGGGAGTTTGTTACTGGCGATGGGTATACAAATCATTGTCCAAGGTGTTTATGGAGTAAGCATGTAGATGTTGATCCTGGTGATAGGGCAGAGAAGTGTTGTGGCAAAATGAAGCCTGTTTCTGTTGAAAAAGAAGGAGAAGAATATATTCTAACTCATCAATGTGAACTTTGTGATTATCAGAAAAGAAACAAATCTCACCCAAATGATGACTTTGATGTGTTGGTTAAGGTTTCTTCTTTAAAAGACTAAAGATATTTTATAAGTTTGTTTAGTAAGACTGCTCCATCATTTTTTGTAAATGTATCAGCTTTCTTTTTAACATCCCCAGATATCATTGAGGTTAAGCTTGATCCTGATTCAGATTTTATATCTTTGTTTATGTAGGATGTTGTTATTGCATTTATAACGCTGTATTTAGAACCTCCGCTTACTGTTGCTATTATTCCTATGAGAGTATTGTTCTTAAATACACCACCTCCAGATGAACCTCGAACTGCTACGGGAGTTTCAGCAGTAGATAAGACATCTGTTGTTAGTTGTCCGAATGTAAATATGTCAGATATTGATGTTGTGTCTGTCTTTAATCCAGAGGCGTTGTTTAAGTCTAGAAAGTTAATTTGTTCTCCTGGATATCCAGCTACAGTTATTGAATCTTTTTTGTTTATTGATCCATCTAAAGTTTCAATTTTTGCTGAAGGAAATTTTTTAGGAATACTAAGTGTAGGATTTGTACTATCTGTTATAGCTAATAGTGCGTAATCGTTTTCACCGGTTCCTTGTGGAGCAGGGTTTTTTATTAAGTGAGCATTGTTTTCTACCCAGTCTTTAGATATATAGAGTAAGTCAGCTTTATAACCAAAAGTTGGAATGTTCTCTCTTCTTATAGAACAATCCATATAACCTTCTCTTTTGTAGTTTTTTAATAAGAATAGTTGGGCTATGTGTGCGTTTGTAAGAATAACTCCAGTATCAGATATGATCACACCGCTACCTGTTGATGCGCTTATCTTATTTCCATCTCTGCTTGTGCAGAGTATGTTAACTACAATATTATTTATCGTAGATGGTAGTGTTGTTTCTTCTTCTTTCTTTTCTTCATAAACGGGCGCTTGAGGTTTTTCCTCTACTTTTTTAGTTGTTTCTTCTAGTTTAATTTGTACGGGTACTTGTGGAATTTCTGGAACTTTTGTTTGCTTACCTTCTATTGATTTTGGAAGTTTGCTGTCGTCTATTATAAATGCAGGTCTTGTCGGTTGTTTATGGTCTACAGTGTCATCGCTTAATAAACTTAATACAGTACTCTTTCTGTCTTCTATTGCATCTTTGGATTCTTCTTTTGTGGGTATTGATATCTCTGGATTTATTCCAACAAAAGATAAAAGAGCAACTACAAATAAAAATATTCCTTGAGATATTGCTCTTATTATTAAGAATGGCATAAAAGTATTATAACAGGGTATGTATATCATTTATTGCGACTATCTGTCTAATCTGTTATATTCTTCTTACTTCATTATGAAGTTAAGCGGGTGTAGTTTAGTGGTAGAATAACTGCCTTCCAAGCAGTGGACGGGGGTTCGATTCCCCCCACCCGCACATAAAGTTATGAATGATTCTGAAAAAATTTCTAGTCAAGAAGTTCAGAATTATGAGGTTACTGAAAAAGATATTAAGTCTATATCTCAAGGAATAGAAGTTATTTCTGATTCTGGATTATTTGAGAACGGAGTTATTGATGAAATAAGAATAGTTACTTTTGATTCAAATAATCTATATGTTTTTACAAAAGGTGAACACGCTTCTAATGATCGTTTTGAAGTTGAAGAAATTTCTATTAATAATAAATCTGGTTTTAGATTATTTAAAATTCCGCGTATTTATTATGATTATAACTATAAGGGAGCTGTGGCGTGGTTATTGTGTGATGAAATTGAGAGTACAGCAGTAAATGCTACAAAGTTTCCCAATGAATTTTGGAATCATAGTTGGGAACCAACAGCAGAAGAGATTCTAGATGTGGTGTCTATTCCACCCGTTGAATCTTTTGAAAAATTTCATGGTGATAAATATAGCTATCTTACAGATGTTATGTTTCACGAAGTTGGGCATATTGAAAAAAGAAGACTAGATAATTGGCAAAAAGGCGAAGAAGCCGTAGAAACATTTCCTTCTCAAAAACAAGAAGATGAATTTAAGAGTATGGTAGAAAGCTCTACTATTTTTCCAGGAGAAGTTATTACAGCTCTTTCTGAGAGTATAGATTATGGCGCTATAAGCGAGATGTATGCAATGTTAATAGATAGAGAAGCTTTAAGGCGTTATCGCGCAGATAGGTTAGAAGAAGAGGATGTGGAATTTAATAAAAGTCTTGAGGATGTAAGTTCTGTTGTTGATGAAATAAAAAATAATAAACACACTAGAGGTAGACTTATTGTGAGAATTTTTGAGGACAAGTTTCCTGATTTTGTTGCTAGAAAAGAAGCTGTTGGAAAATTACTTTTTAGAAAATAAAAAAACCACCAAATTGTTAGTATAAAATAAGTAGAAATAGCAATATTGTTGCTGATATATTACAATATAATGATGTCAAATATAATACCTGTACTTTTAGCAATTACTACATTTATAGCGCCAATCTCTATGTTTATCGGTGTTGTATTTTTTATTATTTCCTTTTTTAATAAAGATGATTTACAAAAAAAGAATCAAAGAAAGCTTGGATTATGGTTATTTTTTGGGCCACTACTTGTTTTGTTTGTACTTGTAACTTTGTTTGGAATTATTGGTGCTGTCACAGGTTAAATAAATCTTGAATCTATATATTGTTTTTTAAAATAATTAAATCTTTCACAAGTTCTATTATTTTGTCGGTGTCTCTCTGTACTAGTTTTTTATTTCTTGATGTTAATTTAGGGTAAATTATAAGAGCAAGTGTATGTTTTTGAAAATCAGTTGTTTCAAAGTATTCAAATCTTATCTCTTTGTATTTATTAGCAAGTCCAAAAAGTTTTTCCATAAAAGTGGGTGTGACTACTTCTAGGGCTTGTTTTGGGTTTTTAAACCTATTATCAAATGTAATATTAAAGTCATTCCATTCAAGATCAAAATCGTTTTTATTTTTAATATTCTTTTGTTTTTTTATAAGTATCTGAGAAAAATTAGGCTTGTAGGTATCTGCCTCTATTGTTACAAATGAGTACGATTTAAATAGATGCTTTACTTCGTAGTATTCAAAGTAGTTTGAATTTATTAGACCGGTTACTAAAAATCCATTTGAAGTAGACTGATTTAGTGTTTGAAACTGATTATTTAAATTTCTAAAAACAGAGCTTTTTCTATCAAATGATAGATCTATATCAAATTCATTTAATTTTTTCTTTAATTTTTTAAGATAATTATGCTCATTTATGTTTAATAATAAGGTTAATATAAAAATAAGAATTATAATAAATCCTATTAAGCTTGGTAATAAAGAGTAAAATAGAAAAAAGTAGTTATTCATTAGTACAGTATATTACAAAGATGTAAATTTAAAATAAAAAAATCACCACATTTTGTGTGGTGATTCTCCTAGGAAAATAAGATGTTAAATGTTACTTTACTGCGTCCTTCAATGCTTTAGCAGCCTTGAACTTTGGAACCTTCATAGCTGGAACCTTTATTGTTTCTCCAGTTCTTGGGTTTCTTGCTTCTCTAGCTTTTCGCATTTTTACTGCAAAAATACCGAAGCCTGCTACTGATACATCTGTACCTTTTTTAAGTGAAGCAAGTATTGAATCGAAAACAGTATCTACTGCTTTTTGTGAATCAACTTTTGTTCCTCCAAGTACAGCTTGTACTTTTTCTATTAGTTCTTGTTTATTCATGTAGTTTATTAAGTATTGATAATTTTAAGTAACAACAACCTAAAAACTAGTGTTTTTAAGCTGTAGGTATTATATATAAGCCTATTTTGAGCGCAATAGCATTATGACAAAACAACTATTTTAGTGTTATGTCAAATATTGCTATCTAGCGTACTCAATAATCCTATTTTCTCTTACAACCGTTACTTTTATTTCTCCTGGGTACTTTAGCTCTCTTTCTATTTGTTTTGCTATGTCTCTAGCTGTATTTTTTGCTTCTAGGTCAGAAATCTCATCTGGGTTAACAAATATCCTTATTTCACGGCCTGCTTGTAGGGCGTATGACTTTTCAATACCTTTAAAGTTGTTAGCTATGGCTTCAAGATCACCAAGTCTTTTTAGATAGTTTTCTGCTGTATCTCTACGTGCTCCTGGGCGACCACCAGATATTGCATCAGCAACTTGAACTATGACAGATTCAACTGTTTCATAAGGATATTCTTCGTGGTGTGCTTGCATTGCTTTTATAACAGCTTCATCAGCACCGAACTTTTGCAAGATTCTTCGTCCAATTTCTACATGAGAACCCGGCACTTCATGATCAATAGCTTTACCAATATCGTGAAGAAGGGCTCCAGCTTTAGCAATTTTTACATCTGCACCAAGTTCTTCAGCTAGCATGCTTGCTATGTGTGTCATTTCAACTGAGTGTTGCAAAACGTTCTGACCGTAACTTGTTCTAAAGTATAGTCTTCCTAATATAGATATAATTCTAGGATCAAGATTAAATACACCACACTCATAAGCAGCTTGTTCTCCTTTTTCTTTTATTATCTTATTTATGTCTTGCTTAGCTTTTTCTACGGTGTCTTCTATTTTTGCAGGCTGTATACGGCCATCATTTATTAGATTTTCTAGTGCAACTTTGGCTACTTGTCTTCTAACTGGATCAAATGAAGAAATTATTATTGATCCTGGAGTATCGTCTATTATTAACTCTACACCAGTTGCTCTTTCAAATGTTTTTATGTTTCTACCTTCTTTACCTATTATCTTTCCCTTAACTTCATCATTAGGTATTGCAACACTTGAAGTAAATAAGTCTGATGAAACAGTATTACCAAGTCTGTGTATTGTTGTTGTTAATATGTCTTTAGCTCTACGCTCAATCTTTTCTTTATTTCCAAGCTCTATTTTTTGAATTCTAACAAGAAGGTCTTCTTCGTAATCTTTCTCTATATTTTTAAGAAGTTCCTCTTTCGCTTCTTCTGGAGATAGATTTGTAACTTTTTCTAACTCTTCAATTTTTTTGGAATGTAGTTCCTCTAGTTCTTTTTCTTTTTTATGTAGTTCTTCAAACTTATCTTTTGCTTCTTCAGAACTCGCATCTATATCAGTTTGTCTTCTGTCTAGAAGTTCCTCTTTGGCAATAAGTCTTTCTTCTGTTTTTTGTAATTTATTTTTTAGTTCATCCGCTTCTGCTTTTGCTTGTTTTAAATTTTCATGTGCTTCTTTTTCTGCTTCTGATGTAATTCTCTCAACTTCTTCTCTAGCTGATAAAAGCATCTCTTTTATTTCTAACTCCATTGACCCTCTTTTTCCAAGAGCGATTATGAAGCGCAAGAACCACCCAACCACAATACCTGCGACACCGGCAGCTACTGCGATTATTAGTACTATTAATAATGACATTTTCGTTTATTTAATTTTTAAAGATTCGTAAATAAGGATTTCTGCGTAATTGTAATTCGGTAATTCTGTTAATTTTTTTCAATTCAATTTTATATTTAAGAACACGCTCATCATAGGCGAAAGGGGGGTGTTTTGCAAATATAGAAAAAAGGGGTCTGGCCCCTTTTTAAATCAATTAACTTTTTATTTATTTAATAACTTAACTCAAAACTTTATCTATAATTCCATACTTCTTTGCCTCCTCTGATGTCATGAAAAAATCTCTGTCTCCATCTTTCTCTATCTGAGCTAAAGTCTTGCTAGTATTTTTTGCTAAAATTTTATATAGATTTTCTCTTGTCGCTAAAATGTGTTTTGCTGTTATTGCAATGTCTGATGCTTGACCCTCAACTCCACCCATTGGTTGATGAATCATTACTTCTGCATTTGTTAGTGCAAAACGTTTTCCTTTTTCTCCAGCAGAAAGAATGACCGCTCCCATTGATGCTGCTATGCCAACACAAACAGTAGATACTTTATTTTTGACATGATTCATTGTGTCGACAATTGCAAGACCTGCGCTCACTGAACCACCAGGAGAATTTATGTAAAGACTTATATCTTTTTTAGGATCTTCTGATTGAAGAAAAAGAAGTTGAGCGACTACAAGATTTGCTACGTGATCATCTATTGGACCACCAATGAAAATAATATTTTCTTTTAAAAGACGTGAGTAAATGTCGTAAACTCTTTCACCAAATTGTGTCTTGTCTATTACTGTTGGGATTATCATGATAGTTATTATTTATTAGTAAGTATTTAGTAGTTTAATCAAAATAGCTCTTAGTGCAAGCTGTCCAACCTTGGAGGTTGGACAATATTTACACAAAGCTTTTTTTAGGCAATACTAAATTTACTATGAATGAACAAGCGCCAGATCATGACATGGCAAGGTTGATGTTTTTAAGGACAAGAGTTTTAGGCGGTGTTGCTTCTGTTAAAGAGACAGAAGAGTTTGACTTATTGGTTCGTAAGATAGTTGATGAAGAAGTTATAGAAGATGAACAAGTTAGAAAAGATGAAGAAGAGTAAAAACTGCAAAACATGAAAACACAAAGATTCTTTATTGACCCATCTATCAAGCTTTCAGGTGAAGTTACTATCACCGACCGTGATGTCATTCACCAAATTAAAGATGTTCTGCGGTTGAGAGCTGGTGAAAGTATAATTTTTTTAGATGGAAAAGGCACAGAGTTTCACGGAGAATTAACCTTGGTAAGTAAGGATAAAATCATCGCTTATGAAAAAGAAATGAAGAAAGTCTCAAATAATTCTAAAATAAAAATGAATTTATACTTCTCTATGATCAAGAAAGATAAAGCGGAGTGGGTGCTACAGAAGTGTACTGAACTAGGAGTTTCTGAATTTTATCCGGTTATTTCTGAAAGAACGGAAAAGCCAAGTTTAAATATAGAGAGAGCAGAAAAGATAATAAAAGAAGCCTCTGAACAATCTGAGAGAGTTGATCTGCCTATGTTACACAAAATAATTTATCTGGAAGATGCTTTAAATAAAGCTGAGCCTTATGTTATCGCGTTACATACAGAAGGAACTAAAATAGATGTTTCACAGTTGCAAGGTCGAACCTCGTTGTCAGTATTTGTTGGACCAGAAGGAGGTTGGGGCGAAAAGGACTTAGCTTTATTTGTAAAATACAATGTCTCTTTAGTTTCTATGGGACAAAATGTCCTAAGGGCTGAGACAGCTAGTGTGGCGGTATCGAGTTTAATTCTTTTGTAATTTTATGACTTTTGAGGGTACGCAAAAAAAATCAATAAAAGAGATCAGAGATGCTGTAAAAAAAGAAACGTACGATTTTATTTTAGATGTATTTAATAGGGAAGGTTTTGCTTTCGAAAGTATTGATTCTCTTAAAGTTTTTTTAAAAAAAGCTAGAGACGGAGATTCTTTCAAAGAATACACAGATAGTTTTATTTTAGAAAAATTGTCTGTTATAGCTGAAGAGTTAAAGAGTAAAATTGAAGACGAGGCTCATGGTTTAGATAGAGTCATTTTGTCTAAATTTGCGGGTAGTATAAATTTGATAAAAGAAAGATTGTAAGTAAAGAGTGTTGCAGATTTTATTCGTACTTTATTACCTCGTATGATTAAGGCTACTGAGGATGAATTAGCTGCTGAAGAATAATTTTATTTTACTCCTTCTAGAAACTTAAATACTGCTTCATTAGTCAAAACTTTAGTGACATACATTGTTGCGTGAAAGTCATCAATCTTTGAATCATGCTCTTTTATGTGAGACACTTCTTTTTTAACTTCGTCTTTATCTGCTGTAATATTTTCTTGCTCTGCAATTTTTGGTAAAGCCATATTCATCTTCACTCTTTTTTCTGCATCAACTTTCCATTCTTTTTTTAGATCTTCTTCTGTCTTTTTTATTTCTTTTAAATAGTCATCAAAACCCATTCGCATGCTTTCAATGTCGTGTCTAAATTTATTAAGCATAATTTCGAGTTCTTGATCTACTAACATTTTAGGAATGTCTCCTTTTGTTTCTGAAATTATTTTTTCAATAATTTCTAACCTTCTCCTCTCCTGTTCTTTTTGTTTTTTTGCGGAAGAAATATTTTCTTTTAATTGTTTTTTGAAATCATCAACATCTTTAAAATCTCCAAGAGTTTTTACAAAAGTATCATCTAGTTCTGGTAGAGGAGCTTCGTTATCTATTTTTTCATTTTTTGCCATTGCAATAGAATCACGTCTTTGTTTTCTTAAGTAGTCGATATAATCATCAACTTCTTTTTCTGTTGCTTCTTCAACTTTTAAAGGAGAAATATCTTTTGCAATTTTTTTGTAATCAGGAAGAGTTATCTCTGGCATTAAAATCATCGTCATTTTAAAAGTTACAGGATTTCCCGGAGCAAGTTTTGTTATAGAAATCGAAGGTTGATTTAACGCATTAATTTTTTCTTCTGCAACTATTATTGGAATAATATTGTTAAGTGCTTTGTAAGTAGACTTTTCATATATAGCCATTTCACCAACACGTTCCAGTATCATTTTTTCAGGTGCGTGACCTTTTCTGAAACCTTGAATTTCTACATCTGCTTTAAAGTCTAGTAAAGCTTGATCTCTGTGTAGTTCTATAAACTCAGGAGCTATTTCAATTTCAAAAGTTAGCTCACTATTTTTTTCTTCCTTATTAAGTATTTTGTATTTGTTTTTTGACATGGCAAGGAGTTTAGCCTATTTGATTACATAATGCAAAAAGCACGAAGTAAGATTCTAGCTGAGTTCAGGGTAATTTGATTGTTTTAGATTGTTTTCAAATTTTTCAATATTTCTAATTAAAATAATAGCTCTTTTTTTAACTTCTTGTGCTCTCGTCAGTGCATCCAGTACTGTTATCTTATATTCGTAGTCAAAATCTTGATTTATTTTATTCATAATTTTTTCTAACTCGTGAAATTCTTTTACAAGACCATTTCCTTTGTTTAATAGTATTGGATCTACACCCGCGAATCCGGATATTGATACTAATTGATCAAGCATGTGGTGTGTCTTGATTCTTTCAAAAAGAATATTTATTGATGCTAAAGTGTCAATAAAATTCTCTAATATGACTTTATCTAAATCCTCATGTTCGCTCATAAATAAAAAACCCGCATTATGCGGGAATAGGTTATATATTCTCAAACTCTGCGTCTATTGCATCTAACTCTTTATCAAGATTATCAATATCTGAACCATTAAGGTCTGCTTCTAGTGAGGTAACGTCATCTTGCTCATTTAGTTTTGTCCCTGTTTCAGTTGAACCAGTAGCTGCTGATTCTGTTTTTGTAAATCCGATTTGCTCTTGAATTGAATTGAAAACATAAATTCCTCCAAGAATTATTACCATAATAATTATTAGAGATCCTACAAAAGCACCAGTTCCTCCATCTTTATTTGGTTTTATACCAGCATATTTTGGTGTTGTGTTTTGTGTATTATCTTCCATACTTTTATTATTGATATTTTATTTTTTTAATAATTCAACGGTGCTTTTAAGTCCTTCGTGTGCTTTTTTTATACTTTCTTTTGCTGTTTTAACTAATTCACGTAATTCTTCTTTTGATGTTTCTTCGGTAAGTAGCTTGTCAGATAGTGTCTTTGCTGTATTTACATCTGACTGAGCATCTGCAATCATTTCTTCTGCACTATCTAGAGAACTTTGTGCTGAGGATACATCTTTACCTTCTGTCTTTAGTTTATCTATTCTAGTTTGAACCTTTTTGGCGATACCTGTAAGTCTTTCAATAGATGAGTTAAATCTGTTGAATATTTTGTCTAAGTTCTTAGTAACTCTTTCTTTTTTATTTTCATCAAGTTTTAGTCTTTTTTCTTCTATTTTTTTTCTTCGTTCAGATAATCTAGCTTCAATTTCTTGTTTTTTACCCTCTATTTTTAATATTCTATCTTCTTTTTTATCATCCCTATGAATGAATTTACGGGGTTCTTTTGTTTGTTCTGTTTCAGTTGCTTGAGCTAAAGAAAGAGATGGTGAAATAAGTAAAAGTGTTATTAATGATGTTTTTATTATTGTTTTCATTTGATATTTATTATTAATAAGTAATGTATAACATTATATCAGAAAAAATTTTATCAATAACATAGGTAATAAAAAACACCCCAATTATGGGGTGTTTTGATTTTTTAATTAAATTACTCTCTTGGAGCCCTTGGTTCTCTTACTATTTCTTGACCATCTCCGTCTATAGATACTATATCTATTTTCCACCCTGTAAGTTTTGCTGCTAAACGTACATTTTGACCACCTTTTCCTATCGCGAGTGATTGCTGGTCCTCTGCTACAAATATTTTTGCTCTTCTTTCTTGTTCATCAACTATTTCTACCTTAGTTACAGCTGCTGGCGAAAGCGCATCTTCTATAAATCTAGATGTGTTATCTGACCATTCTATTATATCTATCTTTTCTCCACCTAGTTCAGACATTATTGTACTAACACGCACACCTCTTTGACCAACAAGTGAACCAACTGGATCAATATGTTCATCTTTTGAGTAAGCAGCTATCTTTGATCTTGAGCCAGCTTCTCTTGCTATCGCCTTTATTTCCACAATTCCCTGAGCTAGTTCTGGTACTTCTGCCTTGAAAAGTTCCTCTAAAAACTTAGGATGTGATCGAGAAAGCTTTATAAATACGCCTCTTTGGCCGTCTTCTACCTTTAATAAATAAGCTCGTACTCTTTCGCCTTGCTTGAAGTGTTCCCCTGGAATCTGTTCTTCATAAGGTAAAAATCCAACAGCACGTCCCATATCTAGGTATACAGCACCTCTTTCCATTCTTTCGACTGTTCCTGATACTATATCTCCTTCACTTTTACCAAATTGTGCTAATACTGATGTTTTTTCAGCTTCTCTAATCTTTTGCATTATAACTTGCTTAGCTGTTTGAGCAGCAATTCTTCCAAAGTCATCTCTTTTTTCTAGTGGAAAAACTACTTCTTCATCAACTTGAGCATCTTTTTTGATCAAGCGAGCATCTTCTATAAGTATATGATGTTCAGGATTGAATCTAACTTTAGAAGAAAATTCATCTGAATGGCTAGAAATATCACTATTTTCTTCATTTTCAACATCTTCCATTATTACATTTTTTCTATCAACTATTATTTTTGATTGTACAAAATCAACTCCTCCAGAGTTTAAATCAAATTTAGCCTTTACTATTTGACCTTTTTTACCGTATTCTTTTTTGTAAGCACTTGCTAGTGCAAATTCAATAGCTTCAAGAACTTTTTCTCTAGATACTCCTCTTTCAGTTTCAAGTTCATTAAGAACTGAATTTATTACTTTTAGGTCAAACATATTGTATTGGTTTCTTTTAATAAAATGAGCCCGCCGGTAGGCGAACTCAGTAGTGAATACATAATATATATTTTTTAAGGTTGTGTCAAATTTAGTTTTATACAGTTTTTATTTTATTACGTTGTACATATACTGTATAATATAAAGATATTTATTATTTATCATATGAGAAAAATACAACTATTATTTTTAAGTCTGTCAGTTATTATAAATTTTTTTTACCCTAATCTAATTTTTGCTCAAGAGACTGCCATAGAAACTATTTCCGAATATTCTAATCCTAGAATAGATATTGTTGATATTAAATATGATGAAACTATTTATGGTCCTGAAGATACTGTTACTGGAAGTTTTAGTATAGTCAATAAGTCTAATTTTGATATAGGAAATATTTACTATGAAATAGCTTTAATGGGTCGCGAATCAAAACAGACGCCTTTTCAAAAATCTTATTATTTTTCTGAACGGATTGGGCCATTTTTTGTTAGTGAGTTAGGAAAAGAGAAAGTAAATTTTAATTTTAATTTACAAAAAAATAAACCAAATGAATATATTGCATTACGATTCAGTGCATTTTTGAAAAATGGTCAAAAAATTGGTTGGAATTTAAAGGAGTTAAAATTAGTTTCTGATGTGTCTTCTCAACTTTACTTTATAAACCCTGAGTTTCATGTAGAAGATGAAGTGCTTAAATTCACTCATCCAAATACGGTATATAAAGGAGAAGAGGCTTCTTTTGTATATACTTTAAAAAATGATTCTAATCAAGATATACGTGTTGAGCCAAAAGTTATTGTAAAAGAGCTTCGTAATCAAAAAGAAGATTATGCAACATATTATGAAAATAAAGTAACTGTGCCAGCTCGAGGTTCTGTAAAAGTTTTTAACAACGTAAGAGTCTTTGAGGATGATCCAGGTATTTACGCTGCTCAAATAAATTTTTTAGATGAAGAGGGCAATACAAGAGGTCGCCCTATTGTTTTTCAATATGTTGTTGATGGTAATATTTTAAGTATTAATTCAATATTTGTTGATTATAAAAATAACGTTAAAGGACGAAAAGGGTTTGATATAAATATTTTATATACAGGCAAGCCTACTGATCTTAGAAATCCTTCTGCTAATAGGGTGATTAGTGATGCAAGTGTTTATGTCAAAGTTACTAATCTTAAAGGTGATGTGATAGGAGAAACAAACCAGACTCATGATTTTAACCCATCGGGGCAGTTAGTGTTACCGGTTTTAATTAAGAAAGGCGCAGAAGGTTTTAATGTAGAAGTTAAAATTACAAAAGATGGAGAAACTTTAGATGAAGAAATTTTGAATGTACCAGCACCAATAAAAAAAGAAAGTAATTCAACTTTGATATTAATATTGTCTATTATTTTTATAATTGCACTTGCGGTCTTTATTGTAATAAAAAAGAAAATAAAAATAAAAAATATAAAGTTACCATGGTTAAAGATGTTTATATTTGTAGTTTTATTTTCAGGAGTTGCTAATGTTTCCAGTGCTCAAACTATTCCTACCGCATCCATAACATCTAACAGTATCCAAGTATATAGAGGTGAAGCTTCTCCTCTTTTAACATGGTCATCATCAAATGGATCTTCTTATGTAACCAATAGAACAATCAGTGGTACTGTTTGTACTGGTATAACAGCAGCTGTATGGACAAGTAAAGGTAACACAGCATCTGGTACAGGATATGCATATCCATCTACTACAGGAGCTGCTACTGCAAACGTTTCAGGTTCTTCAACTGTAAACTGTACAGTTACTTACACATACAATGTTACTAGCCCAACAGGTAACGTAACAACATCCGCTGTTAGTATCGTGTATATCCCAGCAACTAGACCTACAGCAAGTATAAACTTCAGTGGTCAAAGCAACATAAATGTTGGTATAGGTGCTCCAATACCACAAGTTACTTGGTTAGGAACTGGTGGTACCACATACAGTACATCTGTTAGTGTAAACAATACATCACTATGTCCAGGTATAACTACAGGAACATGGACAGGGACCGGTAAGGGTAACACTGCTTCAGGTAGTATCGTTGCACAACCTGGTCCAACAGCCACAACAGTCCCATCAAATTTATTGGGTTGTATTGTGACTTATACTTACGCAGTAACTCCAACAGTAGGACCAGCTGTAACTGCAGTTGCTAGGATGTCTTTTGTTAATGCTTCCTCATCCACCGCATCCATAACATCTAACAGTATCCAAGTATATAGAGGTGAAGCTTCTCCTCTTTTAACATGGTCATCATCAAATGGATCTTCTTATGTAACCAATAGAACAATCAGTGGTACTGTTTGTACTGGTATAACAGCAGCTGTATGGACAAGTAAAGGTAACACAGCATCTGGTACAGGATATGCATATCCATCTACTACAGGAGCTGCTACTGCAAACGTTTCAGGTTCTTCAACTGTAAACTGTACAGTTACTTACACATACAATGTTATTAGCCCAACAGGTAACGTAACAACATCCGCTGTTAGTATCGTGTATATTCCTCGAAATAGACCTGTTGCTACTTCTATTCTAATAGGAGGTCAAAGTAGCTATAGTATAAGTGAAGGTGCAACTATGCCTTCAGTTGCCTGGGTTGGCTCTAATGGCTCTGGTTCGAATGGATACACAACAACTGTTAGTGTTAATGATGCATCAAAATGTTCAGGAATAAATACTGGTGTTTGGAAAACAGGAAGTGCTTTACCTCCAGCTTCTCCTATTATATATGCACTACCTGCAACTGCAGCTACCCCTGCTCCAAATAAAGTAGGTTGTATTGTGACTTATTTATTTACAGTAACAGATGGCGTATATTCATCGAGTTCAACTGCTACGATGTCATTTATAGCACCGATCATACCTACAGCTTCTATTACGTCCAATCGTTTAGAGGATGCAAATAATAATATTATTGCTTTGGCGGGAGAATGGGCTCCTAAATTAACATGGTCATCAACAAATGGCGTTTCATTTAGAACAACAGTTACAAAAGGCGGTAGGGTAGCGTCGTGTCCAACAGTGGCAAGTACGTGGGTAAGTGGAAATACAGCGTCTAGTGGTAGTGGATCTGGAAACTATGTGTACCCTGTACCCAATACGGATACCGTTAATGGAGTTACTAGTAGACAACCAATACCAGGTTCTGTGGCAGGTGTACCAAGATATGAAATGACCCAAAACCCTTTGACTGATGGTACACCTTTGCATTACGTTTACATTTCCAAATTTAGACCAGCAATTGATGGGCGGACTTTTTACGGTGGTGGGACATTTACTCCTACATTAACTTACCCTCAGGATGTCTATGGAAGAATGTATATTGAAACTTGGTGGAGAGATCCTGTAACCAATAAAAAGTGGTTCCAGCCCTATGGAAGTCTTATTCCTTATACAAATATGGGGTGTGATCTTATATATACATACGAAGTTACTAGCGCGACAGGTCACAAGGCTACCTCATCTATTACTGTTCAGTATAGGAACGGTTCAAGACCTAGAGCCGAGTTAATTAGTGATTTAGCTGTGGTTCCGGATCCTGTTTGTGATTCTTACAGAAATAATAATAATGAGGTTATTCCGAGTACTATTGATTGTGACTATGGAACTCCTTCTGTAACTTTTAGCACTGGCGGAGAAGGACTATTTTATAGAAAAATTGTTCTTACTGGTCCAGATCGTCCAAGTCAGAATTACCCCATAAATGGTATTGATAGTTATAAACCATATAACATTTCATTTAAGGTTCAAGTAAATGATCCTAATAAGTGCCCAGGAATAAGTAATGGTGATGTTCCTATATATATGTATAATCCTTCAGATCTTCTTACTCCTTATGAGCGGTTTTATGAATTTAATCCTCCCACAGCAACAAGGGCAATGGAGGGATGTGATTTAAAATATACTCTTGTAATAACAAATAAATTTGGTATACCTAGTGAGTCTTCACTTATTGTAAAGTACAGGGCTAATCAAGTTCTTGATAATTTAGTTTACCCATTAACAAACTTTTCTCCATTCCGTGTAGTATATCCGAGTTATCTACTAGAAAATCCTATTAAGACATATGAAAACTCTTTATGGTCTAGTATTCGATTAAGTAAATTAGTTTCAAATCCATGGGAACCGGTTTCTGTTTATGTTGACATAGAACCATCTTATTACGTAGATACAGGTTATGATTATTATGGTATGGGTCCAGATGGTATTGCTAATCCGTTAGGTCTGTTTGTGGGCTATGTTCCTGTTGGCTTAAATGGTGGTCAAATACCTAACCAATATACTGTAGAAAGTAATGATGAATCTGCGTATTCAGATTTCTGGGAACAAGTTGGTGACAATAAAGGTGAAAGAGCTTATATGTATATGGATAGTGATGGAACAGGTACTTATTTTCAAGCTTCTTTTGTATATGGTGGTTGGGATGGAGGTACATATCCTTTATATATGTATTTAAGGTATCCTAGTCCTGTTGATTCAAATAATGATAATATAAATGATCAATATTATTATACAGGTTCTCCTTTTGGTGGTTTAGATGATGTTGGTTGTAGACAAGGTATAGATTCAACAAATTGTACCAACATTAATCTTGGTCCATCTGTTTTGCTTACAGATGATATTGAAATAACAGATTCGACAACTCCGGGTGATTCTGCGTATTGTTATGCTTCCATAGATAATGGATTGACCCAAGTCCAAGGTGTTCCTTATGATCAAAATGTTACTTGGCATTTAAAGTTTGATAAACCAGGTGTAGATGTGAGCGGTCAAAATGATTTGTGTAAAACTGGTGATTGTATAAATGGAAAACAAGTCGACAGTTCAACAGTTTTTAGATGGGTCGGTGATGTTGGAAGTAATCCTGTGCCTTCACAAAAAAATGGCTATACACCACCATCATGGCTAAGTAGTGATAGTTCTATCTGTTCTCAAATACCGGTAGATGAGTCTATAATTCCAGAACGTTTTGAGATCGGTAGTCCGTATAGACGTATACAGACTGATCCGGAGGGATATAAGTTTTCTAATAATCAATGTTGTTTGCTCTATCTTGAGTATGAAAATTATGAAGCTGAATCTGCTGATATTTATGATACTTATAGCCTTTGTACAGATGTACCAAATGTTTATCCAGATACATGGTCAAATATACCAAAATTATCAACATCTTATCCAATAGGCAGTGTAGATTTTAGTACTAATATTGTTAGCATGGAGTTGCAATATGCGTATAGTGATTACTATAGTGGCCCGCCTTTTGAAGAATATAAATGGGAATACTTGCAGTGTAAGCCTCTTGCTGTAGGTGGTGATATTTGTCCTAATATTCCAGGAACTCAACCTATACTTCCTGATGGATTTTCTATGGCTCCTTCAGATGCACAAATTGCTTCAGGTTTAGCAACTATTGAAGATAGGAGGTGTTTTCCAACATCATTAGCAATGCTTGGAAGTGTTGATCTTACTGCTAGTAAAACACGAATAGATCCAGGAGGAAGTGTAAATTGGTCTTTTAGTCTAACCCCAGAATTCTTTCAAGGAGTGCTTACTGGACGTGGATTTCTTGACGGGGTATATGATATTCCTAGATTTGCAACTATAACTTGGACAGGGGATATAAATGATTATGATGGAATTTCACAGGATTTTGAAAAACTTAATCCGGGTTTGGTAGGGAATAATAACGACAGGAGAGTTACTTATACAGAAGATGAAACAACTCCGATTGTTAATGTTTCAATAGAAGACGAATTTATTTACTTAACAGACGATGCTAGTGTAACTGTTGGTGGTACATGTGTTGGCGATGATTGTCTCGTATATTGTCCTGAAGATGGTCGTCCAATACCTTGTTTAACAAACGACTTTCCTGGTGATGAAGCTCAAATATCTAATTTTACTATCAATCCTTCTGTTGCTAATGAGAATGGTAAATGTACATTAAGCTGGACAACTGGAGCGTATACAAATACTTGTACAATAAAAGGACCAGGCCCTGATATCCCTGCAGCAACTAGTACATCCCCTCAATATAAGGATGTTGATCCTGGTACTTATACACTGAGTTGTCTTAATCATGCTCCTGAAATTACAACAGCTGGTCCAAGAATTTGTTTGCAAAATCCAGACCTTAGAGAGAATTAGAAAACTGTTAACAGGTAACAGTAAACATAGAAGACTTATCCTGTTATACTTTATGTAATTATGTTTATTGAAGAAGATAAATTAAAAGAATTTATTATTGATTCTGGTCTCATATCACATGAGTCTATTGAAGAAGCAGAAAAAATAATTTCTACTAACAAAAAGAAAGAATCTTTAAGTGATTATTTAGTTAATTCTGGAAAGATTTCAGACGGTGACCTTAAACGTGTTCAGGCTTATATTTTAGGAATACCATTTATTGATGTTGGAGAACAAAAAATTCCTTCTGAAGTATTGTCTATAATACCAGAGCCTATTGCACGTAATCATAATATCGTTGCTTATAATAAAAATGATAACCAACTTGAAGTTGCGATGCTTGATACTGATGATTTATCAGCTATAGACTTTATAAGAAAAAAAACAGGCTTAAAAATTTTAGCTAGACTAACTTCTGGAGAATCTATAAAGACTGCCCTTCTTCAATATCAAAAAAGTCTCAAGGCTGATTTTGGTGATATTCTAAAAAAAGAAACTGATGCTATATCTCAAATAGGAGATGGTGGTGCTGAGGTTAATGAAATTGATTTAAAAAAAATTGCAGAAGATCTTCCTGTTATAAGAGTCGTAGATACATTACTTAAACACGCTATTTTACAAAGTGCTTCTGATATACATATAGAGCCATTAGAAAATGATTTGATAATAAGATACAGAATTGATGGAATCTTGCATGACGCGATGACTCTACCAAAGGCTACTGCACTTTCTATAACAGCAAGAATAAAAGTTCTAGCTAACTTAAAGTTAGATGAAAAGCGTTTGCCGCAAGATGGACGTTTTAAGATTGATCTTGATGGTGAGCCTGTATCTTTCCGTGTCTCTATACTTCCAACTCAATATGGAGAAAAGACAGTTATGCGTATTTTACGTGAAGGTGGTGGAGGTTTTACATTAGAAAGCTTGGGTTTTCATGGTGAAGGTCTAGATCGTATACATGATGCTATGAAACAAAAGACTGGTCTTATACTAACAACAGGTCCAACAGGTTCAGGAAAATCAACAACACTTTATACTCTTTTAGAATTACTAAATACTCCAGAGGTAAACATATCTACCATTGAAGATCCTGTTGAATATCAAATGCCAAGAGTTAACCAAACTCAAGTTAAGCCAGAAATTGGTTTCAGTTTTTCTCAAGGACTTAGAACTTTAGTTAGACAAGACCCAGATATCATAATGGTGGGGGAGATTCGTGATGGTGAAACCGCAGGTCTTGCTATAAATGCTGCCCTAACTGGTCACTTGGTTCTATCAACTCTCCATACAAACTCTGCTGCAGGTTCTATACCTAGACTTGTTGATATGGGAGCTCAGCCTTTTCTTCTAGTATCTACTCTTAGAGTTATAATCGCACAGCGTCTTGTTAGAAAACTTTCTGGTAAAAAAGAAAAATATAATTTAAGTAAAGCAGGTATTGAATCTTTGAAAAAAAGTGTAAATCTAGATTATGTTTTAGAGGTATTAAAAAAAGAAAATATTGTCGACGCTAAAGCAACATGGGAAACATTACCTTTTTATAGGCCAGCTATTTCATTTGATAATCCAGAAGGGTATCACGGTCGTATAGGTATACATGAAGTTCTAAATGTTTCTACTTTAATCCGTGATTTAATAATATCTGGAGCTACAGCCCAAAAAATAGAAGAGCAGGCAAAGAAAGAGGGAATGCTAACAATGATAGAAGATGGTATTTATAAAGCAGTTCAAGGAGTTACAACCATAGAAGAAGTTCTTCGTGTTGTTTCAGAATAAATATGGAATTTTTTTATAAAGCAGTTACAAAAGAAGGACAGCCGGTAGAAGGGAAGATGACTTCTTCTGATGAATTTGTTTTGGGTAATATTTTAAAAGATCAGGGTTTAGTAGTTTTATCTATAAGAGAAGAAAAAAATACTGGCATATCAAATTTTTTAAAAAAGTCACTTGTTCTAGGAAAAGTATCAATTCATGAAAAAATAATATTTGGAAGAAATCTTGCTGCAATGCTTGGTGCTGGATTGTCTTTGTCTAGAGCGCTTTCTATTATGGAAAGACAGCAAAGAAATAAACTGTTTAAACAAGTTTTAGCCAATATTAATAATTCTATAAAAGAAGGGGCGTCCCTATCTATGGCTCTCAAAGAACATCCTAAAATTTTTCCAGCTCTTTTTATTGCGATGGTTCATGCTGGTGAAGAGTCTGGAGACTTGGTACGTTCTCTCGCTACTGTTTCAGATCAAACAGAAAAAATATATTTATTGCAAAAGCGTATTCAGGGAGCACTTATTTATCCTGGAGTAATTATGTCTGCAATGTTAATCATTGGTATTGCGATGTTGGTGTTTGTTGTTCCAACTCTTACAGGGACTTTCCAAGAATTAGGAGTAGATCTTCCTGCAAGCACACAGCTTATTATAGATACGAGTGATTTTATAAAGAATAATACACTGTTGCTATTTATCGGTTTGGCTATTTTTATCGGTGTAATGGTTATGGCTTTTAAAACAAAGAAAGGGCAAAGAATTTTGGATTTTATTTTTCTAAATATTCCCCTTATTTCTCCAATGATAAAAGAAACAAATACAGCACGAACAGCGAGAACATTGTCCGCTCTGCTTTCTTCTGGTGTTTCTTATTTAGAAGCTGTAAGAATAACTAAAGATGTTTTACAAAATTCTTATTACAAAAATATTTTAGCTAAAGTTGAAAAAAACGTAGAGCTTGGATTGCCAGTCTCAAAAGTTTTTTCTGAAGCAGAGAAATATTATCCAGTTTTTGTTAGTGAGATGATTGCTGTTGGTGAAGAAACAGGCGAACTTTCAAATATGCTTGTTAAAGTTGCTGAGTTTTATGAAAGTGAAGTAGATCAAAAGACTAAAAACCTTTCAACTGTTATTGAACCTTTTTTGATGGTGTTCATTGGTGCTGCTGTGGGATTCTTTGCTGTGTCTATGATTAGTCCGATGTATAGCTTGGTGGAGGAGATTTAAAATATATATCTTTAAAGTTTTTTATTGCTACTCTTCATTTTTTTGTGTTTTTTAAGGTCGCAAATTGCGACCTTAAAAATAGCTTTATTTATTCTTTATCAAACATAACCTTTTTACCTCTAATAATATATATCTTCTCTTTTATAATATTTGAATTTAAAAAGACTTCGATAATTTCATCTTCTTTCATTCTTTCATATTAGAAGGCTAACATTCTGCTGATGAATAAATTATAAAGAAAATATCAAATTTGGCTTATTAAAAATTTGAATATAAGATGTGTAGGAAATTTCATGAAATCTTTAACTAAAAAATAAATCTTCTAAAGAAAAAATTAAAAAAGTGCCAGACCCTTTTTTACTCTAAAGAAAGAAAAAGCGATATAATGGCCAGATGTCAAAATTCGACCAAATGAAGCAAATACGCGATGAAATTCTTAATCTAAAAGAGTCTCCTTTATATAAAGAAAGAATCGCTGGTAAATATTTGCCAGTAATAGGTGAAGGAAGTCATGATTCTCAAATAATGTTTATTGGAGAAGCTCCTGGGAAAAATGAAGCACAGACAGGAAAGCCATTTTGTGGTGCATCGGGGAAAGTTTTAGATGAACTTCTGAAGCACATTGGAGTTGATAGAAGTACTGTTTATATAACAAATATTGTTAAAGATAGGCCGACTAACAATAGAGATCCAAAAGCAGATGAGATAGATCTGTATGCTCCGTTTTTAGATAGGCAGATAGATATTATAAAACCAAAAGTGATAGCTACTTTGGGAAGATTTTCTATGGAATATATTATGAAAAAGTTTGGTTTAGAAGATAAGTTAGAAACTATTAGTAAAATACATGGCAAAAGTTTTGAAACAAAAACTATAGAGGGTGAGGAAATAATAATTGTACCCTTATATCATCCTGCAGTTGCTGTCTATAATCGTAATCAACTTCCTTTACTTAAAAAAGATTTTGAGGTATTGAAAAAGTTAATAGTTAGTAGAAAATAGTAAGTAGTAAAGTATAATGTAAGTATTGTTATGAAACTACTTACTACTAACTACTTACTACTAACTAAGCGTAGCGGTTTTTCTCTTATTGAAGCACTTATTGGAATTGCTGTGTTTTTGATTATTGCAATCAGTGCTTGGCAAGCTTTTGGTGTTGTTCTTAATGGTGTAAAAGTTTTAAAAATAAAATCTACATCTATAAATATCGCCAATGAACAGATTGAGATTGCACACAATTTACCATATGCTGATGTTGGAATAGTAGGAGGTTTCCCTGTAGGTAAGCTTCAAAATGTTCATACAATTCAAACAATAAACGGTGATTTCGATGTCACTATAACTGTTAGAAATATAGATGATCCATTTGACGGTACAATTGGCGGCAGCCCTAATGACACTTCACCAGCTGACAATAAATTAGTGGAGGTTTCTGTTCAATGTACCAATAGTTGTGGTGTACCACCTGTTGTTCTTTCCACACGCATTGCTCCTCTTACTCTTGAAACAACAGGTAGCAATGGAGCATTGTTTGTGCAGGTTTTTAACTCAAATGGTGAGCCTGTAGAAAGTGTAAATGTTCGTATTGAAAATAAAATAGCATCTCCTAGTATAGTTATTAATGATGTTACGGATGTTAATGGAATGTTGCAAATTGTAGATGCTCCGCCTGGAATAGAAGCTTATGAAATATCAGTTACGAAAAGTGGTTATTCAAGTGATAAAACATATAAAGCTGGTGAAGAAACTAACCTCGTTCCAGATAAAAGACACGCCAGTGTTGTTACGGGAGGGGTAACTCAAATTAGTTTTACTATCGATAAAATTAGCGCTTTGTCTATTTCTTCTAAAAGTTCTACGTGTTCTGTCGTTCCTAGTGTTGATTTTTCTATGACAGGATCAAAAGTCATTGGTTTGGATAAATTTAAGTATGATGTTGACCATACAACAAATGGCTCAGGAAGAATGTCTCTTAATGAAGTTGAATGGGACTCTTATATATTTTCTGTCATTGACCCGCTTTATGATCTTGTTGGTTCAAATCCTATTTCACCACTCGATCTTTCTCCTGACACTACACAGCACATAGATCTTATTATTAAGTCTAAAAATCCAAAGGCACTTCTTGTAAAAGTTAAAGATAGTGCAACCGATCTTCCTGTAGCAGATGCAACTGTAACTATTGAAAAGGGTTCTTTCAGTGATGTTAGTAACACAGGTAGAGGATTTATATCACAAAGTGATTGGTCTGGAAGTTCGGGTCAATCTGATAATACAAATATAGATACACAATCTCCGGCCGGCGAAATAAAACTAGTTAATTTTTCAGGTAGCTACGTTTCTCCTGGAGAAATAATCTCTTCAACATTTGATGTTGGTACTACAACAAATTTTCATACATTAGAATGGTTACCTGGAAGTCAGCCACCACAGACGGGCGATAATAGTGTATCTTTTCAGGTCGCAACTAATGCTGAAATTTTAGAGGATACTGTCTGGGATTTTATTGGACCTGATGGAACTTCAAACTCATATTTTACAACTACTGGGCAGTCTATGGCTTCTGTTCATAATGGAGATAGATTTTTAAGATATAAAGTATTTTTAAAAACGGCCAATACTCAATATACACCGTCATTATCTCAAATATCTTTTACTTTTTCATCCGAATGTACTCCCGCAGGACAAGTGTTCTTTTCTGGTTTAGATAGCGGTAGTTATAAAGTAACTGTTCAAAAGTCTGGATATCAAACTTTCACTATTGATCCTGTTGTTATTAATAATGATTGGCAAGACATAGAGGTTATACTTAGTCCATAATATGTATATTAAAAATAAATTTAAAAGAGCTTTTTCTTTGATTGAGATAGTCGTCTCAGTATTTATAGTCTCTCTTATTTTGGTTGCTGTAGGTTCATTTCAAAGAGATGTATTTTATCTAAATGATGTTATTCAGATTGGTCTCACTACTCAAAACGATGCAAGAAAAATTATAAGACCAATGGTTGATGAGGTTAGAAGTGCATCAGAATCAAGTCTTGGTGCGTATCCTTTAGCCACAACCGCTTCGTCAACCTTTATTTTCTATAGTGACATAGATAACGATTCTCTCAAAGAACGTGTCAGATACTTTTTAGATAATGGCGATTTTAAAAAAGGAGTTTTAAAACCCTCCGGTAATCCTTTGACCTATAACACTTCAGATGAAAAAATAACAGAAGTGGTGAATGATATTATAAATACAGAAATATTTACTTATTTTAATTCATCTTATGACGGAACTGCTTCAAGCACTGCACTAGTACAACCAGTATCTCCATTAGATGTAAGATTAATAAAAATACAATTAGTAGTTGATAAGGATCCTTCTCGTGCTCCTGCACAGATAAGTGTTGGTACGCAGGTATCTATTAGAAATTTAAAAGATAATTATGAAGATTAATATTAGTAAGTAGCTAGTAGAAAATAGTAAGTAGTGCGGTACAATATAAACATTATTATGAAACTACTTACTACTAACTACTTACTACTAACTAATAAAAAAGGTTTAGTTTTGGTTAATACGATTGTTTTTGGAACGATAGCTACTATTTTAATAATAGGACTTACGAGCTGGTTTGGAGTAACAATAAAAGGATCTAGAAATTTAAATAATCGTGAGCAGGCATTTCATATAGCTGAAGCCGGAATAGAGTATTACAGATGGCATTTGGCGCATGATCAAGATGATTATAAGGATGGTCAAACAACTAACGGTCCTTACACTCATGACTTTTTTAATAAAGATGGACAAAAAATCGGTGAGTTCATGCTTAATATTACGCCACCAGCTAGTGGTTCAACTGTGGTTACAATTCAATCAACAGGAAAGGTTGAAGCGGATTCTAGTATTTCAAGAACAATAAAAGCTCAGTTGGCTATTCCATCTTTTGCAAAATTTTCTGTTATTGCTGATGCTGATATGAGATTTGGAGAGGGGACAGAAATATTCGGACCTATTCATTCAAATGGAGGTGTTCGTTTTGATGGAGTAGCTCATAATGTTGTTTCAAGTTCAAAACAAACTTACGATGATCCTGACCATACAGGAAATAATGAATACGGTGTTCATACCCATCGGTCACCAGCTGATCCTCTGCCGCCTGCTACTGTGCCTACGCGTTCTGATGTTTTTGAGGCAGGTAGAGAATTCCCTGTGCCAGCTGTTGATTTTGATGGAATAATTTCTGATCTATCGACCATAAAAACAAAAGCACAGAGTGATGGAAGATATTTTGCTGCATCAGGATATTCTGGGTATTTGGTTGAATTTTTAACTAATGATACTTTCAATCTATATACAGTTAGATCTCTATTTTCTCCACATTCTAGTTGTACTAATTATTTATCTCAAGATGACTGGGGATCTTGGAGTATAGATAGCACAAGTTTATTAGGAACATACACCAATCCCACAAACGGCTTAATTTTTATTGAAGACAATGTTTGGGTTAGCGGTCAAATAAATAATGCGCGTATTACTTTAGCTGCTGGAAGATTTCCAGATACACCTTCAAATAGAAGATCGATCACAATAAACAATGATTTAAAATACACAAATTATGATGGTTCGGATGTTATTTCTTTGATTGCCCAAAATAATATAAATATTGGATTAGTTAGCGAAGAGGATTTACAAATAGATGCTGCACTTATTGCTCAGCACGGTAGAGTTGGTCGTTATTATTATATCGGTCCTTACAATAGTGATGGTAATAAGCCAGGATGTTCACCTAATGATATAAAAAGTATAATAACACTAAACGGCATGATAGGTTCAAAAAATCGATACGGTTTTGCTTACACAGATGGAAATGGATACACTACAAGAAGTATAAATTACGATGCTAATCTTCTATATTCACCGCCACCAGATTTTCCTTTAACAAGCGATCGATATGAAGTTATTAGTTGGGAAGAGGTGGAGTAGATAAAAATCTTGTTTTATCCTTCGAAATTTAATTTACCTCGTACTACGTGCATATTGTCTTCTAGTCTTGAAATGCGATTTTCGTGACCATTGAAAAATCTAGTAATTTGTTTAATGTCATTCTTGTCAGCTTTTGTATTAATTTTTTCCTCAATACTGTCAAACTTATTATCCATAATGTCAAACTGATTTTTAACTGAAATAGCAAACTTTTCTAGGGTATTTTCTATACGAAACACTGCTTTTTCAATATTTTCTAGCCTCATGTCAACGTTAGGGGTATCTTTTTTCATATTTTCGTAAGGTAAATTATATATCTTTAATTGTGTCGGGCAAGTTGTTTTGTGGATTAAACTTCATTTTTAAATTAGAATATAGTTATGTTAGAAAGAAAAAACAGAAAAAAAGTAATTATTGGAAATTGGAAGATGAATCCTGGTAGTTTTGCTGAAGCAAAAAAGTTATTTACTGGTATTAGTAAGAAAAAGATAACTACAAAAAATACTACAGTTGTGGTGTGTCCACCTTTTGTATATCTAAATGAATTATCTAAGGGCTATAAGGGTAAAGTATTTTTTGGAGTTCAGAATGTGCATTTTGAGGAAGGTGGTGCGTTTACTGGAGAGGTAAGTTTATCTCAGGTAAAAGACGTTAAGGCTAGATTTGTAATATTAGGTCATTCAGAAAGAAGGGTTATGGGTGAAACAGATGAATTAATTTCAAAAAAGATTAAAGCATCTCTTGTTGCTGGTATGCATACAGTTTTATGTATTGGTGAAAAAGAAAGAGACAATGACGGAGGTCATCTAAAGTTTCTTGAAGAACAATTAACAGCTTCATTAAGTGGAGTTTCAAAAAAGTTATCTGAAAATTTAATAATTGCATATGAACCTGTTTGGGCTATAGGTAAAGGTGGCTCTGCGATGATGCCAGACGAAATAGCAAAGACTACTCTATTTATTAGAAAAATAATATCGCAAATATTCGGTAGAAATATTGCTCAAGAAATTTCTGTAATATATGGAGGTTCTGTAGATACAACAAATGCTAAAGATATAATAGAAAAGGGTCATGTTGATGGTTTATTACTGGGTAGAGTAAGTCTAAATACTGATTCATTTGTTAGTGTAATAAATTCTTTATCTGTAGATAAAAAATAATATGAATAGTTATAAAATAATTACTGAAGAGAAAGATTTGAGAGGTAAGAGAGTTTTACTTAGGGTTGATTTAAATGTTCCTGTAAGTAAAGGAAAGATAAGTAATGATTTTAGAATTAAGAAAACTATTCCAACTATTAATTTTCTAAGAAATGCTGGCGCTAAGATTATAATTCTTTCTCATTTTGGTAGGGATCCAAAAGAGTCTCTCGAGCCAATTTCAGAGCAGTTAAATAGTGAGATACCTCTTAAGTTTGTTCCAGATATTTTTAGTTCAGAAGCAAGAAATGTTGTAGACAGTATGCAGGATGGGGAAGTTGTATTGTTTGAAAATCTAAGAAGATACGAACAAGAAGAAAGCAATGACCCCGAATTTGTGGCTCATTTATCTTCTTTTGGAGATGTTTATGTAAATGAAGCATTTTCTGTTGCACATAGAGATCATGCATCTATAACTGGTCTTGCAAAAGTTCTGCCATCTTATGCTGGTATAAGACTAGATGAAGAAGTTTCTAAATTATCAAAATCTTTTGATCCACCAAGACCTTTTTTGTTAATAGTTGGAGGTGCAAAGTTCGAAACAAAATTACCCTTAATTAAAAAATTTACTACTATAGCTGACAAAGTTTTTATTGCTGGTGCTTTAGCAAATGACGTTTACCGTTTCTATGGTCTTGAAACAGGAAAGTCTCTTGTATCTGATACACCACTTTCTGAAATAGCAGTTTTACTTGATACAGAAAGAATATCTGTACCAGAAGATGTTGTTTTGTTTAGCAAAGAAAATAAACTATCAAACGAGCTATCTTCAGAGGATATTATATCTGACGCTGGTTCAGCAACTGTTATTACATTATCTGCTTTAGTTAAAGAAGCTAAGTTTATAGTATGGAACGGTCCACTTGGTCTTTATGAAGATGGATTTACTGAGGGTACAGATACTCTTATGAAAATGATAGTAAACTCAGATGCTGAATCTATTGTTGGTGGAGGTGATACAGGTTTAGCTGCATCTAAGTTCGAAAATTTTGATGAAAAAGTTTTTGTCTCTACTGGTGGTGGAGCAATGTTGGATTTTCTATCAGAAGGCAGTTTAGTTGGAATTGATGCTCTAAATAGAGATTAACTATAAAACTCTTTTTATTCTTTCAGCTATTTCTTCCATCTCACCTTCTTTGTATTCTAAGTGTCTACCTTTTTTGAAACCGTCGTTGTCAAATCTTGGTATAACATGTATATGTGAATGAAATACGTCCTGTCCTGCCGCGGGTTCATTGTTCATAACTAAGTTTATACCATCTGCAGATAGGGCGATCTTTATTGCTTTAGCAACTTTTCTTACTGTTGCAAATACATTTTTTGTTGATTCTTCAGACATTTCATATATGTTTGCGCTGTGCTCTTTTGGTATCACAAGTGTGTGTCCAAGGTTATTTGGTTTTATATCTAAAAAAGCTAGTGTATGTTCATCTTCATAAATCTTGGTGCACGGAATTTCACCTTTTATTATTTTTTCAAAAATTGTTTCATTTGGGGTCATAAACTCAGTATATGCTAGAATGGTTTTCATGAAAAGTTACTCTGTCAGACAGCCAATTCCCGAAAAAATAAGAAAAGACCTTGCCGAATACTCTGATTTTCTAGCACATATGTTGTTTCATAGAGGAATTACTAACAGTTCTCAAGCTAAGGAGTTTTTCACACATTCATATGAAAAACTGCATGATCCATTTCTTTTAAAGGATATGCAAAAAGCAGTAGATAGGATTTTATTAGCAATAGAAAAAGAAGAGGCAATCGCTATTTATTCTGACTATGACGCTGATGGTATTCCGGCTGCAGTTATACTCTCGGATTTTTTAGATAAAATTGATTATAAAAATTACTTTGTTTATATACCTCATAGAAATAAAGAGGGGTTTGGATTAAATATTCCAGCAATAGATATAATTTCAGAAAGAAGTGCAACATTAATAATAACTCTAGATTGTGGGATTACTGATGTTGAACAAGTAAAGCATGCTAATTCTCTAGGTATAGATGTAATAATTACAGATCATCATGAAGTTGGAGAAGTTGTTCCAGACGCCTTTGCAATAATAAATCCTAAACAAGGAGACTGTTCTTATCCAGAAAAGATGTTGTGCGGGAGTGGTGTGGCATTTAAGTTGGTACAAGCAATATTACTTACAAAAGATTTTTCATTACCCAAGGGTTGGGAAAAGACATTGTTAGATATGGTCGGTATTGCAACTCTTTCAGATATGGTTCCTCTTGTTGGAGAAAATAGAACTCTGGCTAAGTTTGGTTTAATGGTTCTAAGAATATCCAAAAGACAGGGCATATATAAGTTATTAAAAAAGAGTCATATTGATCAGAGAAAACTTTCTGAAGATGATATTGGTTTTACTATCGCTCCAAGAATAAACGCTGCTTCACGAATGGATGCTCCAGAGTTTGCATTTAAAATGCTTAAATCTAGGGATTCTTCTGAGGCAGATGGGTTAGTTGATTATCTTCATAAAATAAATGATGAAAGAAAAGGTCATGTTGCAGTGATGGTTAAGGAAGCAAGGAAAAGGTTAAAGGAAATAGGAGATAGGAAAGTGGGAATAATAGCTATGGGAGATGTTAAGTGGAAGCCATCTTTACTAGGTTTAGCAGCAAATGCATTATGTGAGGAGTTTAATAAGCCTGTGTTTTTATGGGGAAGAGGTGAAGGAAGTGATCTTAAGGGTTCTTGTCGCTCTTCTGGTGTAAGTGTTGTCGAGATGCTTACTCGTATGCCAGTAAGTGTTATTGAAACTTTTGGAGGACATCATCAGGCGGGAGGTTTTGTTGTTAGAAAAGAATCTGTAGATTTTTTATATGAGGAATTAATAAAAATCTATTCAACTTTTTCTGAAAAGCCATCACCAATACTTTTTACAGATTATGCTCTAAGTTTGTCACATATAGGAGAATCTCTGTGGAAAGATATTGAAAAACTTTCTCCGTTTGGACAGAATAATGAAAAGCCTTTGTTTTTCTTGTCTCAATTAGAAGTAGTTGCTGTTAGACAGTTTGGTAAAAAGAAAGAACATCTGTCTTTAACTCTTAGAGATTGTGTTGCTTATAAAGAAATTGAAGCAATTGCTTTCTTTAAAAATTTAGATGCGTGGGGAGAATCAATTAAAGAACTAGAAAAAATAAATCTTGTGGCATATTTAGAAAAAAATAACTTTGCAAACAAAAGTTCTCTTAGGTTAAGAATTGTTAACGTTTCTAGATAGTATAGTCTCAGCTTCCCTAAAGACTTCATCGAGAGTTATTGTTGCTTTTATCAAGAATTTTTCTGCTCCAAGTTTTAAACCTTTCTCTATTTCACTTTTTTGTCCAAAGTTAGACAGAATAATTACGGGAACATTTTTTGTAGCTTCTTCTGATTTTAGTCTTTCTAATATTTCGTATCCGTTCATTCCTGGCAAAAGAATATCTAAAAAAATTATCTCTGGTTTTTCACCATCATCTAAATATTTAAATGCTTCACCTGAATCAAAGGCGTGCAATAGGTTAACATCGTATCTTTGTAGTTTCTTTTTAATTATTTCACTAATTAAAACATCATCTTCAATCCAGAGTATTGTTTTTCCATCAAGTTGCACCCTTTTTTGTTGAGCGGCGTCATTTTCCATTGTGTCTATATTGTAACATTAAAATTTATTTAATACTTTTCTTTGGTTGAGTTTTGGGCAATGTGATTATAAAATTTGATCCTTCGTTTTCAGCACTTTCAAATGTTATTCGGCCGTTATGTTTCTCAACTATATTTTTAGCAATAAAAAGACCAAGTCCTGATCCATTAGCATATAATCTTGTAGCATTAGGAGCTCTATAAAATCTCTTAAATAAGTCATCTTTAGATCCTTCAGGTATACCAATACCAGAATCTTTTATAGACATAATTGCCACATTTTTATTAAAATCAGCTGTTATTTTTACCGAATCTCCTTCTTTGCTATATTTTATGCCGTTATCTATAATGTTTTCTATAACAGATTTTATTTTTTTGTAGTCTATTTCTATAATATTATTCTTTCCTAGATTATCTTCAAAAACCAAATTAATTTTTCTAGCATTAGCTTGTGGATACATTGAAGATATTGTTGTTTTTAGTATCTCAGATATGTCAACTTTCTCTATTTGGTAGTTGTCTTGTCCTGTTGTAATTATATCTGTATCTAATAAATCATTAACTATTCTAAGCAGTTGCTCATTTGCTGAGTATGCCTTTTCTAACATTACTCTTTGATCATTATTTATTTCACCAACTTCTTCTTTTAGGAACATATCAAGAATCCATTTAATACCAGATACAGGTGTTCTTATTTGATGAGCTGCAACTGATATAAAGTCAGTTTTTTTATTGTCTAATTCTTTAAGTTCCTCGTACGCTTTTTCTAGTTCTGATGTTCTTTTTACAATCCTTTCTTCAAGTGAATTGTTTAGATTTTCAAGTTCATTTGTTTTTTCTTTTACTTGCTTTTCTAGTTCTGATTTTGACAATAAAGAAAGCCATTCATCGAGATTTAGAATTTTTTCAGGTGTTACATTTAGAATTAGAGAAGCAAAGTCCGAGTTATAATTTTTTTTAAAATTCTCATATATTTTTTTAAAAATACCCCGCAGAATTTTTTCTCCTAAAGAAATTTCTATCTTGTTATAAAAGGTTGATATAAATGATTTATAAAATTTTGTAATATTAATAATGGGATACCCGGATGGCTTGGTTCTTATTTCTTCGTGTATATTATCAAAATTTATTTTGCCACTTTTAAATAAAGCATTTTCAAATATTGTTTCCTCGGATGCTTCTTTGAGGATTGAGTATAAAATTTTTTCTCCTAGATTATTTCTAACATATTCAGAAAGATCATCTATTAGACTGCTGTATAGGTAAGATAATTGCTCTTTTTCTTCTAAGAAAATAAGTCTAAATTTATTACTTAAGGAATCAATATTTATATAACTTTTTATTATTTTTCTTATTTCTTCTTTTGTTGTTGGCTTATTATTGGCTATGCTGTCGTCTACTAGAAATTCTTCCCATGTTAAATATAGCTTGATGTACGCAATTTCATCTTTTTTATTTATTTGTTTTTTTATATTTTTATATTTCGAGTTGTATATCTCAGTATCTTGAGAACGTCTTGTCATTGAAGACATGGTTTCAAACATTTTATCTATATCAGTAGGTGTTGTATTTTTCTTCGATAGAAGTTTGTCAAAAAAGAATGTCATTTTATGTATGGTCACATTATACTAACAAATGATATACTCACGCTACTAAAAGGTATGACTTCAGAAATAAAAGTTTTTACAGACGGTGCTTCAAGTGGTAATCCTGGACCTGGTGGTTGGGGAGCTATTGTTGCAACTCACAGCAGGGTAAAAGAATTAGGTAATGGAGAAGAAAAAACAACAAACAATAGAATGGAGCTACTTGCTGTAATAGAAGCCTTGAGTTTTATAAATAAAAGCGATTTAAGCGGTGTTGCTGTTATTCATTCAGATTCAAAATATGTAATAAATGGTGCTACAAAATGGATCATTAACTGGAAGAAAAATGACTGGAAAAGTGCGCAAAAGAAAGATGTTTTAAATAAAGATTTGTGGGAAAGATTAGATGATTTGCTTAGTAAGGTTAAATGTAAGTGGGAATTATTACAGGGACATAGTGGTATTCCAGGCAATGAGCGTACAGACAAAATTGCTACATCATTTTCTAAGAAAGAAAAAATAGAACTTTTTGATGGTCCACTTAGTCACTATGAGGTTGATTTAAATAAGACAAAAGCAGAACCGGGAGCCAGAAAATCAAATGACAGATCAAAAGCAAAAGCCTATTCTTACTTGAGTTTGGTTAATGGAGTAGTTCTAAAGCATTCTACATGGAAAGATTGTGAGGAAAGGGTTAAGGGTAAGAAAGATGTAAAATTTAGAAAATCTATTAGTCCAGAAGACGAGGCGGATATTTTGAAACAGTGGGGAAAATAGTTTATATATTTTTTATTATAAAATCATAAAAAATTCAGTATCAAATAGATATATTTAAGTGTGTATCACTATCTATTTTACATACTTACTTTAGCTTTCATTTTTGGAGTAGCCTTTTCTTTACAAGGCATTTTTAATTTTGAAGATATTCTTATTTTTATTCCAATATTTATATGTGTTTTTATTTTAAAATCAAAAGAAGTAAAAATAGTCTCGTGTTTAACTTTAGCTAGTCTGTTGTTTGGTATTTTTCATACTAATAATTTTATTGAAAATCATAAATCTTCTTTAATAAATTCAGTCGGAGAAAAAGTTACTTTGACTGGAATTGTAGATGATGAACCTGATGTTAGAGAAAACTTAACTATATATAGGTTATTTGTTACAGAACATGGCGAAATGGTTAGGATCTTTGCTCCGCATTATCCGAAATTTAATTATGGTGATGAAGTCTCTGTATCTGGAAAATTAGATAAACCAGAGAATTTTAAAAGTGAAAATGGCGTTGAGTTTAATTACATAGGATTTTTATATAAAGATGATGTTTATACAACTATGTATCAGCCTAAAGTAATTCTGTTAAATTCCCCCGCCTTCAGCGGGGGAATAAAAGGTATTTTGTTTACTTTTAAACACTGGCTTATAGATAATATATACAAAAATTTACCATCACCACATGCGCCACTTGCAGCTGGATTGATCTTAGGATCCAAGCAATCTTTAGGCGAGGATTTGCTGGTCAGATTTAGAAAAGTTGGACTTATACATGTTGTCGTATTGTCTGGTTATAACATCACCATAATCATAGAAGCTTTAAAAAAGAGTTTAGTGTTTTTGCCAAGAATAATTTCTTTTTATGTAAGCATTGTTTGTGTGCTGATGTTTTCTGTAATGACAGGACTTAGTGCTACGATAATTAGAGCGAGCATTATGGCTTTGATAGTTTTATATGCTGATTTTATAAACAAACGTTATGCAGTTAACAGGGCTCTATTTCTTGCAGGTGTTGTTATGATTTATTTTAATCCTAGGATTTTGCTTTATGATCCAGGTTTTCAATTAAGCTTTGTAGCTACTCTTGCCCTAGTGCATTTGGGTAAACGTTTCGAATCTGTTTTGCAATTTTTACCAGAAAGATTTGGAATAAGAGAAATAACATCTTCAACTATTGCTACGCAAGTCGCAGTGTTACCACTTATTATCTCAATGACTAGGGAAGTGTCTGTTGTAGCATTGGCTGTAAACTTGCTGGTTCTTCCAACAGTACCTCTTGCTATGCTTTTTGGATTTATTCCTTCTTTAATGTTTTTTAATATGCCAATTATCAACTCACTGATTTCATTTCCGGCTTATGTTCTTTTAAGTTATCAAATTTATATAGTGAAATGGTTCTCTGAACTTCCGTTTGCGACGGTTGGGTTTTGAAAAATTATTTTTTCCTTATTGTGATAACATATAATCTATGGAAAAAATGGTAGGTCTTTCGCCTGTAAAACTTTCAGATGCAGAATTACTAGAAAGACAAGAAAAATTTAAAGAAGCACCTATAGATTTTTTTAATGTTGATCAATTTAAAAAAACATAGATTCTTTAAGAGAACGTAGAAAAAAATATGAATCTAGCAATGATCCTAAAAAATCAGAATTAATAGCTAGTGTTGATGAAAATATAAAATGGCATATGGATATGAGTTATGATGCTTTTATATACCTACAAGACAATTTACCTCCAGACAGTACAATTTTTATTTGGAGAATAATTTACGCATCAAATGATCCGTTTGTGCAATCAATAAGAGATAAGTCTGCTACTTCTTATAGTGGTTTGTCGCAGGTTGTCGTAGAACAATTTTTTAGAACAGACGTTGTAGAAACTCTTAGGAATGGGAATATGCCACTTGATTTATGGATAAGTTTTTTGGTGGAGTATAAAGAATTACTTTTAAAAAATAATGATCAGGTTGAACAATTAAATCCAAGCATTAAAATCTTTTTAAGAGAAAGATTTTTAGATCGAATTAATCCAGTATTATCTTGTAAAATAAAAGAAGAGGAAATAGGTAAATTATTGGAAGAAACAAATTTTGTTGTAAAGGATCCTTTGTTTGATTTAGCGTCGGTTGGATCACATAAACCGAGTGTGCGCACTGTTAGGTTGAGCCTATCAACTTTACTGGGAAATGGTGCTGAGAACAATACACATATTATGGCTCATGAGTTTTTACATGTTGCATCTACCGGACAAGTTGTTGCGCGTACATCACACACAAAAGGATTATCTCCTTATACAACAACACACTCACAATGGTCTGGTTTAAGTGCCAAAGGATTTGATGAAGAAAAGTTTACTTGGTTAAATGAAGCTGTTACAGAAGTTTTGGCTGCAATAATGGTTGACTGTGAGCCTGTCACGTATTTATCATATATCAAGTTGATGAATCTACTTTTGACTAAAGGAAAGAAACAAATAAGTTTTGAAACTTTAGCAAATGCTTATTTTGAAAAGAAGGGTTATAAAGCCCCAGAAGAAGATAAGCATGAATTTTGGAAATTTCTCATGCGAGAGATTAGAGAATCTTACGATCATGATAAACAGTTTTTAGTTAAGCTTAGTCTTATGGTTGAGAAAATGGGTACAGATTCAGCAATAGAATTTTTAGAAACTTGGAATCCGGAAAACCCAAGCAAGATTGATATGAAGAGTTTGTCAGAAATGTAAAAAATCAATTAGGTTTCTTGTTTGATTTTTGCGACGATTAGTTTTTAAAATTCCCCTCAATCACACCCCAGTTCAAATTAGCAAAAAAGTCTTCTATATAAGTTGCTTTACCACTTGGTTGATAATCAGCAACAAAAGAATGCTCCCACATATCAAGCATAAGAATTGGCTTTAATCCTGTAAGATGCCCTAAATGTTGTTCATCAGCCCAGCTGTTTAGAAGTCTGTTTTCTTTTTCATCGTATGAAAGTATGGCCCAGCCAATACCTCTTGTTTTTGCAACTAACTTAAAGTTCTCTAGCCATTTTTCAAATGATCCAAAGTCTTCTGCAATTTTATTTTTCAGAGCGCTTTCTTCTGTAAGTGCCGCAGGGCCGTTTTCTAATGAACCAAAATAGTATTCATGATTTCTCATACCATCAAATTCAAAGCTAAATCTTCTTTGCAATTCACCAATTGTGTAAGCGTTTTTTGCTACGTCCTGAGATAGTTCTTCTATTTGTTCTAAGATTAAATTAGCATTTTTAACATAACCCTCATAAAGCTTCATGTGTTCTTCTGTTGTTTTATCAGAAATTCCTTTAAGAGTTGGTATAGAAAACTTTTTTGCTTCAAATTTTTTCATAATTAGTTGATTATTTTTTAATGAAGACATTATAGCAGAAGGTGTAAGTTGTAGGGATGTTTGGAAATAAAGTAGTATTTAAGGCTTTTTTCTTAATCATACTCATTTCTTTTACTACTTATTTATTTGTAAGCATAAACAGGCTTGATACGGGTTTACTGACTGTGTATTTTCTAGATATAGGTCAAGGTGATTCTATTTTAATTGAGACTCCAAACGGTGTGCAGTTACTTGTTGATGCCGGGCTGAACTCTGCTGTCGTTCAAAAGTTAAGTGAAGTAATGCCTTTCTATGACAAATATATAGATGCAATACTAATGACTCATCCAGACGCAGATCATATAGGAGGATTTCCAGAAATCTTAAGGTCTTATGATGTAGAGTTTCTTATAAAAGGTAATGTTTTTTCTGAAAACGATATATCACAAGAAATAAATAAAAATATAAATCCATCAAATGTGCGCAGTATAAAAAGAGGGGATAAGGTTATTTTAGATATAAAGCACGATGTTTTTATTGAAATACTTCATCCTAGTAAAGATTTTTCTGATGCAGAGTCTAATGATACTTCGATAATGTTCAGGCTAGTTTACGGTGAAACAGAGTTTATGTTTACTGGTGACGCATCAAAGTCAGTAGAAAATTTCTTATCCTCTCAATATAAAGATGCTTTGAGTAGTGATGTGTTAAAGGTTGGACATCATGGCTCAGACACTTCCACTTCTGATGTTTTTATTGGTTATGTTAAGCCAAAGTACGCTGTTATATCAGCAGGTAAAGATAATTCTTATGGACATCCGCATCAAGAAGTTTTAGATAGATTAAAAAACTTTAATGTTGAAGTTTTACAAACAAAAGATATAGGAACTATAACTATGGAGTCAGACGGGGAAGAAGTAAGGATTAAATAATCCCAGCTTTCTTAAGAGTATTGTAAGCGCCGTTCTTGTTTATAGTTTTGATAGCTTTTGTAGAGATTGTAAGAGAAATTATCTTGTCGATTTCTGGAACGTAGATCTTTTTCTTCTGGAAGTTAACCTGTCTTCGTCTTTTTCCTGTAGGGTTGAACTGAGTAGCACGCGTTCGGTTTGAGTAACCGCCGCCTACGATAGATGTCTTACCACTTATTGCGCATTTCTTAGCCATTTTTTTTAGTGCTGGTCATATTATCACAGGAAAGATAATCTGCAAGGGGTTTTGGTTTTGTTTTTTCAATTATAAGGTTACAATGTTTGATTATGGATTCAGTAATATTTCAAATAGTAATACTAGTAATGTCTGTAGTTGTGCATGAAGTTTCTCATGGATACGCTGCTTTATGGCTTGGTGATGAAACAGCCTTAAATGAAGGAAGATTAACTCTCAATCCTATAAAACACTTAGACCCATTTGGATCTGTCTTATTACCTATACTACTTTCACTTGTACCTGGAGGGATTATGTTTGGTTGGGCAAAGCCTGTTCCTTATAATCCATACAATCTAAATAATCGTCGTTGGGGTGAAGCTATTGTTGCTGCAGCAGGTCCAATATCAAACCTAGTAATAGCATTTGTTTTTGGAGTGTTTATTAGATTTGGAATGGCACAAGGCTTTTCTAATGATCTTATAGAAGTATCTCTTATTATTGTGGCAATAAATGTTCTTCTGGCTATATTTAACCTAGTTCCAATACCGCCACTTGATGGATCTAAGATATTATTTGCCCTTGTACCAGAAAAATATGCGAAGTTTAAAGAAAGCATGGAAAGAGCTGGTTTCTTTTTGGTTTTAATATTTGTTTTTGTTTTGTGGCAGTTCTTATATCCATTAGTTGATGCATTAATAAAATTATTTACAGGTATATCTTTTTAGTTAGCGGAGGTCGGACCTCCGCATAATTTCTACTAGAATATTTATATATATTTAGCCATTCGATACATTCGGGCGTTAGAATAAAAGATCCATCAAGTAAGTCTATGCTTCTGTAGTTTGGGTATTTTAATTTTAACGGGTTGTTGTGAATATAATCAGTTACTTGTCTCAAATATATATCATCTGAAATATATTTTGATTTATATTTAGATTCAAATAATCTACCAAATTTTTTGTATCTATTTTTGAAATACATAGTATAGCCAGTAATTATTTTCTGCATATATTTACCTAAGTTATTTGTGTCATTAGTTGATACTAATAGGTGAAAATGATTAGGCATTAAACAAAAAGCTACAAGTTCAACAAGCTTTTCTTTCGGTTCTACTGCTCGCCTAAATTCAATATTTTTTATGTTATTAAAAAACCACAGTGATTTTATAAATCTGTCGTTGTCTAAGTCGTCTATAAAAATATCTTTTTGTTCTATTCCTCTGCAGTAAACATGATAATAGTGGTTCATAAAAATAAAAAATATTATAGATAATGCCATCTGAATTTTTTATAAATTAAATATAAAGCGGAGGTCGGACCTCCGTATATGTCTCCAGCTATTGCATATTGTATCCATCTATATTAAAGTATCCCTACCTCAAAAGAGGGGTATTTTTTTATAGTCATGTCAACAATAAATCAACTAGTCAGAAAGAACCGAAAAGGTTACAAAAGAAAGTCAAAAGCGATTGCATTGCAACGTGGTTTTAACGTATTAAAAAATAGACCTACTCTTTATACTTCTCCTTTCAAGCGTGGTGTATGTACAAAAGTAACAACAAAGACTCCTAGAAAGCCTAACTCAGCTATCCGAAAGATTGCTCGTGTAAGACTAACAAACGGTCATGAAGTTACTGCGTATATCCCAGGTATGGGTCACAATCTACAAGAGCACTCTGTTGTTGTTCTTAGAGGTGGTCGTGTAAAGGACGTAAACATTCGATATACAATTGTTAGAGGAAGACTTGATGCAGGTGGTGTAGATAAAAGAAGAAAGGGAAGAAGCCGTTACGGAGCTAAGAAGCCAAAATCAGAATAAAATACTATGCGAAGACCAGTAAAAAATAGAAATATGGTGGTGCCAGATGTTAAATTCAACTCAACAAAAGTTGAAAAGTTCATCAACCACATAATGGAAAGAGGTAAGAAAGAAGTTGCTCGTGGTATCGTTTACGACGCATTTGAAGAGCTTTCAAAAAGAGAAAAAGTTGAAAACCCAATGGAAGTTTTTGATCAAGCTCTTAAGAACGCTGCTCCTAACATGGAGGTTAGATCACGTCGTGTTGGTGGAGCAAACTACCAAGTTCCAAGAGAAGTTAGACAAGAAAGACGTATGTTTTTAGCTATGACTTGGATCATTGGTGCAGCAAAGTCAAAAAGTGGTAAACCAATGTATCAAAGACTTGCAGATGAAATTATTGCTGCAAGTAAGGGTGAAGGAGAAGCAGTAAAGAAGAGAGAAAATACACACAAGATGGCAGAAGCAAACAAGGCATTTGCACACTTTGCGTGGTAGTATTCTAGAGTGTTCAGCTCTAGTTTTTTGTTTTAAAAATTAATATTAACCATTTATAAACACCTATGACACGAGATTATCCTTTAGATAAAGTTAGAAATTTTGGAATTATTGCCCATATCGATGCTGGTAAGACAACAACATCAGAACGTATTCTTTTTTATACTGGTGTATCTCATAAAATAGGTGAAGTTCATGAAGGTGCTGCTGTCATGGATTGGATGGAACAAGAAAGAGAAAGAGGTATCACTATTACTTCTGCTGCAACAACTGCTTTTTGGACACCTATATATGCAAAAGGTGATACTACTTTTAAGCATCGTTTTAATATTATTGACACTCCAGGTCACGTAGACTTCACAGCTGAAGTAGAGCGTTCTCTTAAAGTTCTTGATGGTGGAGTCGTTGTTTTTGATGGAGTTGCTGGTGTTGAACCACAATCTGAAACTGTTTGGAGACAAGCTGATAAATATGGAGTTCCTCGAATTTGTTTTATTAATAAACTAGACAGAACTGGAGCTAGTTTTGAAAAATCATTTGATTCAATCATAAATCGTCTTACAAAAAATGCTGTTAGAGCTCAACTTCCAATTGGTTCAGAAGATAAGCTATCTGGAATCATTGACCTTCTTGCAAACAAAGCTTTCAAGTTTGAAGGTGATATGGGTAACAGTGTTGTTGAAATAGATATTCCTGCAGACATGGCTGATGAAGCTAAAATGTACAGAGCTGCTCTTATAGAAAAGATTGTTGAGATGGATGATGCAATGATGGAAAGTTACCTTGGAGGAACAGAGCCTTCATTAGAAGATCTTAAAAAAGCTCTAAGAAAGGGTGTAATAGCAAACAAGATCGTTCCAGTATTTACAGGTTCTGCTCTTAAAAATATGGGAGTACAGCTTGTTCTAGATGCTGTTGTTGATTATCTTCCTTCACCTATAGATGTTCCACCGATAAAAGGTGTAGATCCAAAAGACGGTAAGGAAATAGAGAGAAAATCTTCAGACGAGGAACCATTTGCTGCGCTTGCTTTCAAATTACAGACAGATCCATATGTAGGTCAGCTTACATACTTTAGAGTTTACTCTGGAAAAATAGAAGCTGGTTCTTATGTTTACAATGCTTCAACTGGCTCAAAAGAAAGAGTTGGACGTATTCTTAGAATGCACGCAAATGAAAGAGAAGAAGTTAAGGTTGTTTATGCTGGAGAAATTGCAGCTGCAGTAGGTCTAAAAGATACACATACATCAGACACACTTTGTGATGAAGCGCATCCAATAGAACTACACAGAATCCAGTTCGCTGAACCTGTTGTTTCTCTTCGTATTGAACCAAAGACAAAAGCTGACCAAGAAAAAATGGGTATGGCTCTTAAGAAACTTTCTGGAGAAGATCCTACTTTTAGAGTTACAACTGATGAAGAAACACTAGAAACTATTATATCTGGTATGGGAGAACTTCATCTTGAAATTATCGTAGATAGAATGAAGAGAGAGTTTTCTGTTGAAGCTAATGTTGGTCAGCCACAAGTTGCCTACAGAGAAACTATTACTCAAGAATCTGAAGCTGAATATAAATATATCAAGCAGTCTGGAGGTCGTGGTCAATATGGTCATGTTAAGATTCGAATCAAGCCTATGGATCGTACAGTTGATCCTGAAGATCTTCCAAAGAACACAAAGCGTAGTGAAGGTATGGAGTTTGTAAACAATATCAAGGGAGGTGTTATTCCAAACGAATTCATTCCAGCTGTTGAAAAGGGTATAAAAGAAGCTATGCAAAGAGGTATCGTTGCTGGTTTCAAAATGGAGGACATTTCTACAGAACTATTTGATGGTACTTACCACGATGTTGACTCAAGTGAAATCGCTTTCAAACTTGCTGGTATTTATGCATTCAAAGAAGCTGCTGAAAAAGCTAGACCAGTTCTACTAGAACCAGTTATGAAGGTTGAGGTTGTGACACCAGAAAGATTTACTGGAGATGTTACAGGAGACCTTTCATCAAAGCGTGGACAAGTTCAAGGTATGGAAGAGCGTGGTCCAGGTATGCAAGCTATTCAAGCTCAGGTTCCTCTAGCAGAAATGTTCGGTTACACAACAAGACTTCGATCTATGACAGAAGGACGAGCATCAGCAACAATGGAATTTGATCATTATGATACTGTTCCTCAAAACGTTGCAGAAGAAATTAAATCAAAGAGAGGGAAGTAGAGTTAGTTTTCAGTGATCAGAAAAACCGCCATATACTTGGCGGTTTTTTTATTTTACTTATAATAATACCATGAACATAAAAAGCAGTGTCTCCTTTTTAAAAATTATCTTTGCTTTTCAAATTATTTACCACGTTGTCTTATGGGCGATGTCTGATAAATTTACCATTTATAATCCGCTGGTATTTTTACCACTTTGCATAATGCTTATATATGGGGCATTTATTGGGTTGCTAGGAATAAATAAGGTATCTATAAAAAATACACAAAGTGTTGGTTTGCTTTTTTTAAGTCTAGGTATTCTTTCAAATGGTATTGCTTATAGTATTTATACTTATCTTGCAATAAAAGATATAACAGTAGTTCCTTCTTATCCTTCTGTATCTGATTATATTTGGTTACTATCAATATTGTTCTATATATTAGGATATGTTGTTTATATTTATATTTTTAGGCATTCAATAAAATTTCAACAAATTGTAATATCTTTGTTTGTGTGTTTAATTTCATTTTATTTCATTGCATATTTTATCGGTCTACCTGAGTGGTCAAATCAAGTAGGAATAAGTCTAAATGAAAAGTTTTTTGACTTCTTTTATTCTGCTTTTGATTTTATAACAATAGGGCTATCTATTATAATTTTAGGTGTTGCTGGCGGTAGAATTTATAAAGGTCTATTTATATTTAATATAGGAATATTGCTCACTGGTATTGCTGACTTTATTTTATCTGTTAGAGGTCCAGAAAATACATGGTCTGGAGATTGGGGAGACATAATCTTCTCTATGACAGGATACTTTACTGCATTAGGTATAGTTTATTTGGTTAATAATTTAGTTGATAATAGCTGATATTGTACATCGTGACAGTTCTTTTATTTTACCTATAATAGAATAATGAAATTAAATAAAATTATAATCTTTGTATTACTCGCTGTACTAATCTTTCCAGTTACTTCTGTAAATGCAAAAACTAAAGCCGAACTAGAAAAACAAATTAAAGACATAAAAGCTCAAATAGAAAAACTTCAATCTCAAAAAAATAGCAATGTTACTAGGGTCACAAATCAAAATAATTCAAATAACAACTCAAAATGCCCATCTATTCCAGCATTTAATTTTGGAGATACTGATGCAAAAACTGGTGGTAAAGTATCTGAAGTGCAAAGCTTTCTAAAATCTCAAGGACTTTTCACTTATAGCAGTATTACTGGATATTACGGCTCATTTACTGATGATGCTGTAAAAAGATACAGAATAAAGTGCGCAAGTTTAGCTGGTTCAACTACAACTCCAGACGCTAGTAATGATGGCGTAGATCTTGACTTAAGTTTTAGTAAAAAGACTATAAAACCAGGAGAAACTATTTTAATAAAAGCTACAATAGAAAATGACTCTACTCTTGAACTTACTGGTCCAAAACAGAACTGCTCTGGTGTGACAATTAGTTTTAATAAAAACATAAACGGTAGAGTTGAACCAAACTATGATTGTTATGACTATTTTGATGACAATAAAGAAGTCGTAAGTCCTGGTCAAAAGAAAACTTACAACATTAGATTTACTCTCGACAAAGATTCTCGTGATGATGGTAGATACACAGTTACCGCGAAGTTTCCTGGAGGATATGAACTTTCTGAGAGACTTGAGGTTGATAATATAGAAGAAGAGGTATTAACAACTATTGATCTTGATAAAGAATCTTATAAAGCAGGGGAGGCGGTGGCTGTTAGGGCTATAGTAAAAAACAACACAAGAAATGCAATATCTGGCAACTTAGATAGTTGTGGTGAATTGATACTTTCTATTGAAAATTTAACAGGACAAGCTAGACGTTGTTCTATTGGTAGTATGTATGACTTTTCCATATTTGGTCCAAAAGATAAATCCAGCATAGCGCCACTATCTCAAGGAACTTTTTACGGTACATTTGTTTTAGCTACGACTACACCAGTTGGTACTTACAAAATTACTGTAAATTTGCCAGACAATAAAACTGAAACTAAAGATGTTGTTGTGGTGCAATAAGTAATTTTTGGTATATTATAGGGGTATTATTATATAGATTAATTTTATAAATATGACAAAAGGTAATCGTGTGGCGGATGTTGTTTTTGGAATAGTTGAATTAGATGAACATCATCCTGATTTAGAAAGTATGTTGTCTGTTGTTTCATCAAAAACATACGAGGAACAGGCATCTTTGTCAGAATCTCTAACAAACTCTGAAGTTATAGCCACTAAGATCGATTTAATAGAAAAAGCATTAGGTATTTCATTAGGTAATGTAAGTCGTGAAATAGTTATTCAATTTACTCATTTACTTGCAAAAAATTTACAAAATACTAAGGATTAATTGACTTTTAACTAGGTTTAAGTAGTATTTACTTCATAAGGCCAAAGACAAGAGGCGACAATAAGTCCTCTCGAGGTTCTCACTTAAATACTGAACTGTTTAAGGCCTTTAAAAGAGGTCGATTTTATTATTTAGAATTCAGGAAACTGATAACTAGAAATGCCAATTACAAAAGCAAAAAAGAAAGAAATACTTGATAGACTTCAAGGTATTACTAAAAAAGAATCAGTTGTCTTTGTTAACTTCAAAGGTCTTCCTGTAACAGATACATCAGCAATGAGAAGCGTGCTTCGAGATTCAGATGTTTCATATTTTGTTACAAAAAAGACATTAGTTAAAAAAGCATTTGAAACTTCTGGTGTAGAAGGAGAACTTCCTGTTATGGAAGGTGAATTAGCGCTTGCATATGCAGACGATCTAATAGCTCCAGCTAGAGAAATATTTAAATTTCAAAAGAAATTTTCAGGAAATATAAAAATTCTTGGAGGTACATTTGAAGGTAAGTTCTTAAACAAGAGTGAAATGGAAGAAATCGCACAGATTCCTTCTGAGCATATGCTTAGAGGTATGTTCGTTAACGTTATTAACTCACCTATACAAGGTATCGTTATGTTGTTAAAGGCTTACGCTGATAAGAAAGTGGCAACACAAAGTTAATTATTAAATCAGTTAGTAGTAAGTAGCTAGTAGAAAAAATTACTTACTATTTACTACTAACTACTAACTAAAAAATTATGACAGACGATCAAAATAATGTTGTAGCAACTGAAGAAGTTGTTGAAACTCCTGCTAAATTCAAGGATATAGTAGAAAAGATTGAAAATATGAGTGTTCTTGAACTTAACGAATTAGTTAAGTTTCTAGAGAAGAAGTTTGGTGTATCAGCTGTAGCTATGGCTGCTCCAGCAGCTGCTAGTGGAGAAGCTGCAGAAGAACAAAGCGATTTCACAGTAAATCTAGTTGACGCAGGTGCTCAAAAGATTGCAGTTATTAAGGTTATCAAGGAAGCATTAGGTCTTGGTCTTAAAGAAGCAAAAGATCTTGTTGATGCAGCTCCAAGTGACGTTAAATCTGGTCTAAAGAAGCCTGAAGCTGAAGAACTAAAGAAGAAGCTTGAAGAAGCTGGTGCTAAAGTTGAGTTAAAATAAACAGGAAATTGGAAGGAGGAAATAGAATAAGACCGTCCCATTGGGGCGGTTTTTTGTTATAATTTTGATATGTCAGAAGAAGATAATCATAGAGAAATTACACCAGAAGAAGTAATTGACGCTTTAAGGGAAGTTCATAGACGTATTGCTGAGCAGGGTTATCTTGATGCTAGTGATATCAGGCATATAAATAGTATGACCCTGCAGAAATAAGATTTCACTATAATGGAATAGGTGGACCTGAGGGTCTTGAAGAATATTTAGAATCAAGAAAGGCTGTCGGTGAATCAGAGTTTTTAATTGAAAGTACAAGAGCATATAATATGGCAATTTTTGAAAGATATAAAAATTTAAGCAATGAATATAATACTGATCCAAATTAATTGACACTCTAAACTTTTCTGTTACTATGTCTTTTACGTAAGCGCTCTTCAAACTCCCGTTTCACAAAAAGTGAGACGACAAGGAGAGTATTTTGCGTTTACCTTGGCGTAGGCAGGTATTGCTTGTTATTTGACGTGATGCACATTCTCGCGCCATCGCGTTAGTTAACAAGATTATTATTTATAAATTAATTTAAAATATTATGGCAGATGTATTTGATCGTTCAAAACCACACATAAACGTTGGTACAATTGGACACGTAGACCATGGTAAGACTACTCTTACTGCGGCTATTCTTAGCGTTCTTAACAGAAAGGCAGGTGGTTACAGTGCAGCTGCAAAGGGTGTAGATGCTATTGATAATGCTCCAGAAGAAAAGGCTCGAGGTATTACAATCGCTCTTTCTCACAACGAGTACCAAACACCTAATAGACACTATGCTCACATTGATGCTCCAGGTCACGCCGACTACATCAAGAACATGATTACAGGTGCGGCACAGATGGACGGTGCTGTTCTAGTAGTTGCTGCAACAGATGGTATGATGCCTCAAACAAGAGAGCACGTACTTCTTGCAAAGCAAGTTGGTGTTCCTAGAATAATCGTATTTATTAACAAGGTAGATATGGTTGATGATGCTGAAATGGTTGATCTTGTAGAAGAAGAAATAAGAGACCTTCTTACATTAAACGGTTTCGATGGAGCAAACTCTCCTGTAATTAGAGGTTCAGGTCTAAAGGCTCTAGAAGCTACAACTGCTGATGACGAATGGTCACAAAAGGTTGTTGATCTTGTAGATACAATGGATAGTTACTTCCCAATGCCAGAAAGAGATGTTGAAAAGCCATTCCTTATGCCAGTAGAAGATATCTTCTCAATTGAAGGTAGAGGAACAGTGGTTACTGGTCGTATTGAAAGAGGTAAAATCAAGGTTGGTTCAGATATCGAAATAGTTGGTTTACAACCTACAGTTGTAACAACAGTTACAGGTATCGAAATGTTCAACAAGCAACTTGAAGAAGGTTTAGCGGGAGACAATGCAGGTATTCTTCTAAGAGGTACAAAGAAGGATGATATTCACAGAGGTCAAGTTCTTGCTGCAAAGGGTTCTGTAACTCCACACACAGAGTTTACAGCAGAAGTGTATATCCTTAAGAAAGAAGAAGGTGGAAGACACACTCCATTCTTTACAGGTTACAAGCCACAATTCTACATCCGAACAACAGACGTTACAGGAGAAGTAACTCTAGCTGAAGGAACAGAAATGGTTATGCCAGGTGATACTGCTACATTCAAGGTAAAGCTTGTTGCTCCAGTAGCTCTTGAGGATCACACAAAGTTCGCTATTAGAGAAGGAGGTAAGACTGTAGGTGCTGGTGTTGTTACAAAGGTTGTCGCGTAAGTTAGTAAATAGTAAATAGCAAGTAGTTAGTAGAAACACTAATTAAAAGCTATTTACTACTAACTACTAACTACTAACTAAATATGGAACACAAAGAAACAAAAGAAAGAAAAGTAAAGAAAGCAGACGCCGAAGCTTCTTCAAAGTTGAGAATAAGAGTTAGGGCTTATGAGCATAAGATTTTAGATGCATCAGTTAAACAAATTATTGATACAGCACTAAGGTACGATGCTACAATAAACGGTCCTATACCACTTCCTACAGAGATTAAGAAATACACAGTTAACCGAGCCTCTTTCGTTTACAACGATGCGCGAGAACAATTCGAAATGAGGGTACATAAGCGTTTAATTGACATTATTAATCCTGATGCTAAAGTCATCGAGGCATTAACTAACCTGAGTCTACCGTCTGGAGTAAATATCGACGTAAAGATGGTTTAAGTATTATGAAATATATTTTTGGAACAAAACAGAAAATGACACAGCTTTTTGATGAAAAAGGCGTTGTTATTCCTGTGACTGCGATACAAGCAGGACCTATAGTATTAACTCAAGTTAAGACTCTCGAAGCAGATGGATATGATGCTCTACAGTTTGGTTTTGGAACTAGAAAAGAGAAGAATATTTCAAGAGCTCAAAAAGGTCACTTTAAGGATCTTGGAATGTTCTCTCATGTAAGAGAAACTCGTCTTAATGGAGATGAGACAGAAGCTAAGGTTGGAGATAAAGTCACTGTCGATGTTTTCTCTGAAGGAGATGTTGTTGGAGTACAATCAGTATCAAAGTCTAAGGGTTTTCAAGGTGTTGTTAAGAGACATGGTTTTTCTGGAGGTCCAAGAACTCATGGTCAAAAGCACAATGAAAGATCTCCTGGTTCTATTGGTGCCGGTGGTATCCAACGCGTTCTTAAAGGTATTCGTATGGCAGGAAGAATGGGAGGTGACACTGTATCTATAAAGAACGTTAAGATAGTTAAAGTAGATCCAGTAGAGAATATTATTTATGTTAAAGGTGCTGTCCCAGGACGACCAGGAACCTTGATAGAAATCACAGGATAAAAATATGAAAACAGCAGTTTATAACAAATCAGGAAAAGAAGTTTCTCAAGTTGAATTACCAGCATTGGTTTTTGATCTTCCTTGGAATGCAGACTTGGTTCACCAAGTTTTCACATCAATGCAAACAAATGCTCGTACTCCTATTGCTCACACAAAGACAAGAAGTGAAGTATCAGGTACTGGTAAAAAGCCTTGGCAACAAAAGGGTACAGGTCGTGCTAGACACGGTTCTAGAAGATCACCTATTTGGGTTGGTGGAGGTATTGCTCACGGTCCAAGAAATGATAGAAATTTCGACAGAAAAGTAAATAAGAAAATGAGAATAAAGGCTCTTTATACTATTCTTTCTCAGAAGTTTCGTGATGGTGAAATATTATTAGTTGACGATCTATCTTTTTCAGAACCAAAGACAAAAGAAGCAAAGTCAGTAATAAGTTCACTAGCGTCAGTTAAAGGTTTTGAGACTCTATCAACAAAAAGAAAGAATGCTGCATTTATCGGTATTGATGAAAAAGATGTAAATACATCAAAGAGTTTCTCAAATATTGGTAGTGTTAAGGTTGATGAAATAAGAAACCTAAACCCAATAACAGCACTAACTTACAAGTACTTGATAATTGAAAACCCAAAGAAAAGTATTGAAGATTTAGTAGGTAAATTATCTGTAAAGAAATAATATGGCACTATTCAGCAAAAAACAGGAAACAGTAAAAGAGAAAAAGAAAGTTGTTAAAGCTGTTAAGGTTACTGCAAAAAAAGATGCAAAAAAGCCTAAGACATCAACAAAAACTCCAACTCCTGTTGTTAGTAAAAAAGATGTATCTTGGGTTTTAGTAAAGCCAAGAATAACCGAAAAATCTACAATTACACCTGAGAAGGTTAATGCATATGTGTTTGAAATTAACAAAGACGCTACTTCTATAGATGTTAAAGCTGCTATATACGCTGTTTATAAGGTAGCTCCTGTAAAAGTAAATATTACAAAAATTCCTACAAAAGAAGTTAGTAGACAAAGAAGAGGTGGAGCAAAGAAAGGTTTCAAACAAGGTGGTAAAAAGGCATATGTATATCTAAAGAAAGGGGATAAGATTGAGTTTGTTTAATAAACTCTATTTCTTGCCAAAACAGGGCCTGTATTGTAGTATCTTGAGACTTATTAATAAAAAGAGGTTGTATAGCCTGAGCTTGCGAGGGCTGCTAACTCAAAAACATGAAGAAATATAAACCAACAACAAAAAGTAGAAGAGCGATGTCTGTAGTTAGCTACGGAGACTTTCTTACAAGATCTGAGCCTTTAAAGTCATTGACTAGAGGTTTCAAGAGAGCTGTAGGTAGAAATAATAAAGGACGTATAACAACTAGACACAAGGGAGGTGGTCACAAAAAAGTATATCGAGATATTGATTTCGTTTTTAATAAAAGAGACATAAAGGCTAAGCTTGAATCTGTTGAATATGATCCATTTAGATCAGCATTCATCGGTGTAGCACTTTATTCTGATGGTGAAAGAAGATACATAACTGTTCCTCAAAAGATGAAAGTAGGGGACGAGTTTCTTGTAGGAGAAAATGTTCAAATCAAACTAGGTAACAGAACTGTTCTATCAAGTATACCTGTTGGTACATTTGTTTATAATATTGAGCTTAAGCCAGGAGCTGGTGCTCGTATTGCAAGATCTGCTGGTACTTACGCAGAAGTTGTTGCACAAGACCTAGACGCAAAGGTTACACACTTAAGAATGCCATCTTCAGAAATTCGTAAGGTAATAAACCTTGGATGGGCTTCTATCGGTGAAGTTTCAAACGAAGAACACAGACTAAGAAACTTAGGTAAAGCTGGTCGCGCTCGAAACTTAGGACGAAGACCGACTGTTAGAGGTAGTGCTATGAACGCTGTTGATCATCCTCACGGAGGTGGAGAAGGCCGACAGGGTATTGGTCTTAGACGCGGTCCAAAGACACAACAAGGTAAACTTGCTTACGGTGTTAAGACTCGAAGACCTAAGAAATATTCAAATCAACACATTGTTGAAAGAAGAAAGAAAAAGAAGAAAAACTAGTATTCAGTTATCAGTATTCAGAAAAACCCGGCAAATGCCGGGTTTTTTATGTGTTAATATATTGGTTATGAAAGGAAACAAAGAAACACCTCCTAGTCCTGCTGATTTAGTTATGGATCAAAAGACTAGAGAATGGATGGATATTCCCGATGTATCATATGTTGCTTTAGACGGACCAAAAAAGATAATTGTTGGGGTGGTTAGAAGAGTCGATTCTATTCCAGAATTAATTGATGGTGTAGAAATAGAACAACATGAAGGTGAGGGACCTTTTCATCCAGCAGAAAGAGATTAAATTTCTAATAATTTATAAAAATCCCCACATCTAGCGGGGATTTTCTATGTTTCTATTTTTTTGTAAAAAACTCCTCTATAATTTTTTGTTTTATTTCATCAAAAGTCTCTGTACCGTTAACTTGGAAAGAATCATCGTGTGATTCACTTGGAGCACAGTAATTACTTAGGTTGATTAGTTCATTTCTAATCGCTCTCATATGCTCTTCTTTCTTTTCTGCTTCATTAGGAGGGATAAGTCGATTGCTACCTCTTTCAATATACATTGTCGGATGTTTGCCTATGCTCAAGTATTTTTTCAAGAAGCACTCTTTTTCTTCTTCTGTCATTAAATCCCATATATTATTTCTGTTGGATGAAAAAGTTGTAAAAAGATCTACCCCAAATCTTTTTGAAGCCCAACGAAACAATATTCTTTGTATAGGAACTTTACCTCTGGAAATTGCGAAACTTTCGACAATAAAAGCTGTAATATTTTCTCTTGTTATATTTTCTCCAGAAAAATTTTGTTCAAATAATGTTGGAGGTGCATTAAAATCTATGAAGTATCTTTCTATACTTTTCCCAGCTTCATTAGTATTGCCCATAATAGATTAATTATATCACCAACAACTTCTTAAACTTCTCCTCATCCTTGAACGGCCCAACTATTGCAAGATTTAGTCCGTCTTCTTTTATGACCTCTTTCATAACTTTCTGTATATCTTCTGCAGTCACTGCTTTTATTTTCTTCATATATTCTTGAGGGTTTTTTATTTCTTCCTTAAGCAACTCTTGGAATCCATAAAAGTCTGCTATTTCATCTGAAGATTCTAAGTTAAGAGCAATCTGTCCTAATGAAAAGTCTTTAGCTTTTTTAAGCTCTTTTTCTGGCACCTTTTCATCTCGTAGTTTTTTAAATTCATCAATAATTACAGCAACAGCTTCTTCTGCTCTTGTATTAGTAACTCCAGCTGAAACAGTGAAATATCCATGGTCGGTAAGTGCATCAACGTCTGCTCTTGTGTAGTAACACATTCCAAGCTCGTCTCGCATTTTTGCAAAAAGCCTTGAGCTGAAGCATTTACCTAGGACTGTTGCAGCAACTCGTAATGTCGCATTTCTTTTGTCATACATATCAAAGCTTCTAAAGCCACATATTAAGTGAGTCTGATCTGTTTTTTTGTAGTGCACAGCAACCTGAGACTTCTTCTGATTATTTTTTGTTTCCTCTTTCCTAATTCTTTTTCCTGTTGAAATGTTTGCAAACAGTTTCTTTATATTTTTTATAACTTCTGCTTTATCAATATTTCCAGCTACAACAACTACTGTTTTTGGGGCTATGTAATGTTTCTTGTGATAATCAGCAAAATCTTTTTGTGTAAATCTTTTTATGTTTTCTTTAGGCCCAATTATTTTCATTCCCGCTGGTTGGTTAGGGAATAGTAGGTTTAGCCATATTTCATCAACTTTTCTTTGAGGTAGGTCTTCATACATGTTTATTTCTTCGATGATCACACCTCGTTCTGGCTCTATTCCTTTTTCTGGAAATGTTGAGTTTAAGTAAATATCAGAAACTATGTCTAGAACATTAGAGATCTTTTTGTAATGAGCTTTGGCGTAATAACCAGTAAACTCAAAGCTAGTGAAAGCATTTGATTCTGCGCCAATTGAATCAAGATGGTACTGTATTTCTGCGCCTGTGCGTGTTGCAGTGCCTTTAAAGCACATGTGTTCTAAGAAGTGTGAAAGGCCGTTTATCTCTTTATCTTCATAGTGAGATCCTGCTTCTACTAAAACCATTGCAATAGCAGTCTGTGTGTCTTTCATTGGAACTGTGATAATTCTTAGACCATTTGGTAGTACTGTTTTAGTGTATTTCATAGTGGGTGATTATACAGGAATTGTTTTATTTATGAAGTAACTTAATTAAAAGTGACAATTAATTGACTTTAAAATCTTTTTTGTTAGTATATGTTTCCACTGGCTCTAGACGGAGCTTATATTTTTTATGACAAGATCACTTAAAAAAGGACCACATATAGATCCGAAACTTCTTAAGAAGATTTCTGGTCAAAAACCTAGTACATCTGGGCCTATTAAGACATGGTCAAGAAGAAGCCAAATTTCTCCTGAGATGGTTGGATTTATCTTTAGCGTCCACAATGGAAAGAATTTTATAGACGTTCTTGTAACTGAAGAAATGGTAGGGCACCGTCTTGGTGAATTTTCACCTACAAAGAAATTCGTAAGACATGGAGGTAAGATGCAGAAAGATATTGATCAATCTAAAAAAGAAGCTGAAATTACAGCAGCAAAATCAGCTAAAGCAGCTGCTGATAGTAAAGCTCCAGCTAAGAAAAAATAATCATGATTAAGGCAGTATTAAAAAATTATAGACAATCTCCTCGAAAAGTTAGACTAGTTGCTAACGCACTTCGTGGTAAAAAGGTTAATGTTGCCTTAGTAAATCTTCCTTTTATAGCAAAAAGAGCTTCTCTTCCTGTAAAGAAGCTTATTGAATCAGCTGTTGCAAATGCTAAAACTACATACGGTTTAGAAGCAGAAGACCTTTTCATAAAAACAATAACAGTTGATGCTGCTTATACTCTAAAGAGATGGATGCCAAGAGCTAGAGGATCAGCATACCCAATAAATAAAAGAAACAGTCACGTAACAGTTGTTCTTGATAGTAAAAATGGTGTAGTTAAAAAAGTATCAAAGAAAGCTTCTAAGGCTAAGAAAAGCGATGCGGTAAAAGTTAAAAAGGCTCCAAAGGCTGATAATGTAGCCCTGCCTAAAGCTCCTAAGGTTTCAAAGAAGGGCTCTGCACGAGATACGCATTCAGCTAAAAACGTTCAGGTACAGCGCACTACACATAAATAATAATTATCATCATGACACACACCGTACATCCATATGCACATAGACTAGGTATCTTAAGAGATTGGAAATCTCGCTGGTTTGGTACAAATCAAAAATACAGAGATTACCTAAAAGGTGATGTTTTGATTAGAGAGTACTTAGAAAAGAGATTAGTCGGTATGCATGTTGCTGATATTCATATTGAGCGTACTGATAAGATGCTAAGAATTATAATTCAAACAGCAAGACCAGGTCTTATTATTGGTAGAAGCGGTGAAGGAGCAGAAAAGCTAAAGAAAGATTTAAATAAGATGATGCTTAAAAGAGGCATCAAGAAAGAGAATGTTGAATTAAGAGTAGACATAGAAGAAGTTCGTTCTCCTGAAAGTAACGCTCAACTAGTTGCTCTTATGGTTAAGGATGGTCTTGAAAAGCGTATGGCATTTAGAAGAGTGCTAAAGCAAATGATAGATAAAGTAATGGCAAACAGAGATGTTCAAGGTGTTCGTATAAGAATAGGTGGACGTCTAAACGGTGCTGATATGGCAAGAACTGAAGAATTAAAGAAGGGTCGTATCCCACTTCAAACTTTCCGTGCTGATATCGATTTTGCTAGAGTTAGAGCAAACATTGCACAAGGAGTTTTAGGTGTCAAAGTTTGGATTTATAAAGGTGAAGTTTTTGATAAAGACGCTAAATAAAGCTTATGTTATTCCCAAAGAAAGTAAAACATCGAAAATGGTTCACTGGAAGAAAAAATGCTTCTAAGTTAGCTAGACCAGAAACTAGAGGAACAACTCTATCTTTTGGTTCTCATGGATTAAAGGCTACATCACCTTGTAGAGTTACTTCAAATCAAATAGAAGCAGCAAGAAGAGCGATGTCTAGACACATGGGTAAGGTTGGACGATCTTGGATAAGAATCTTTCCTGATCGACCATTCACAAAAAAGCCTGCTGAAGTTAAGTTAGGAAAGGGTAAGGGTGATCCACAAGGTTTCGTTTTCGAAGTTAGACCAGGAAGAATCATCTTCGAGGTTGATGGTTTGACAGATGTTGTCGCAAGAGAAGCTTTGAGAAAAGCGGGAACAAAGTTGCCTATTACTACTAAAATAGTTGCACGCGATTAATTTTAATGTAAAGTACTATGTCTATAAAAGATTTACAAAAAAAGAGTGGAGTAGAGCTACAAAAAGAGCTTACTGAAAAGAGGGAATCTCTAAGAAAGTTAAGATTTGGTCTTTCGGGTAGCAATACAAGAAACACTAAAGAAACAACAACAATCAAGAAAGATATCGCTAGAATAATGACAGTCTTGAATACACCTACAAAATAAACATGACAAAAACAGTAAAAGTAAAAAAAGAATCAGTAGAGACAAAACCAAAAGGGAAGGTTCTTTCTGGTGTTGTTACATCTGACAAAATGAAAGATACTGTAGTTGTATCTGTTTCTAGTTACGAGAAGCATCCTAAGTATGGAAAGTTCATAAAGTCGCAAAAGAAGTTCAAGGCTCATGATGCTGGTAATACTTGCAAGATTGGAGACAAAGTAACAATTCGTGAGACAAGACCATTATCAAAGACTAAGTACTTTATGGTTATAAAATAAAAACATGATTCAACCACAAACAATAGTAACCATAACAGATAACTCAGGCGCAAAGATCGGCCGTGTTTTCAAAGTTCTAGGTTCATCTAAAAAGCGTTATGCAGAAATTGGTGAAATTGTTGTGCTTTCAGTACAAAAGGCAGAGCCAAGAAAATCTGTTAAGAAGAAGGATGTTTTACAGGCTGTTGTTGTAAGACAAAAGAAGGCTTTTAGAAGAAAGGATGGTTCATACATTCGTTTTGATGATAACTCAGTAGTTATTATTGAAAAAGGAAAAAAAGATCCAATAGCGAACCGTGTGTTCGGACCAGTTCCAAGAGAGCTTCAAGAACAAGGTTATCAAAAAATTATTTCACTAGCCTCAGAGGTTATTTAATATCATGAAGATCAAGAAAAACGACAACGTAATAGTTATATCTGGAAAAGATAAAGGAAAGAAAGGTAAAGTCATAAGAGCTCTTCCTTCTTTAAGTAAGGTTATTGTTGAAGGTGTGAACATTTCAAAAAAGCACCAGAGATCAAGACTTTCTGGTAAGCCAGGTGAAATAATCGAAAAGACTATGCCTATCCATGTTTCTAATGTTTCTCTATTTGATGCAAAAACAGGTAAACCAACTCGTGTTAGTGAGAAAAAGGTTGATGGTAAAGTAGTTCGTATCTCTAAGAGAACAGGTGAGAAAATATAACAAACAGAATTATGGAAACAATTAAACAAAAATCACAAAAATCATTTGAAGTACTTAAGGAACAATTTAAGTATAAAAATAAGATGCAGGCTCCAAGACTTGTTAAGGTTATAGTGTCTACTGGAGTAGGTAAGTTGCGTGATGATAAAAGAAAAATAGAAATCATCCCTAAAAAACTAGCACTTATAACAGGTCAAAAGCCAGCTGAAAGAGCAGCTAAAAAATCTATTGCTACATTTAAGGTTAGAGCGGGTCAACTTTCTGGTTTCCAAGTAACTCTTAGAGGTCCAAGAATGTATGCTTTTTTGGATAAACTTATAAATGTATCTCTTCCACGAACTAGAGACTTTAGAGGTTTAAGTACAAATGGTATTGATGCTATGGGTAACTATTCTTTAGGTATTAAAGAAAACAGTATTTTCCCTGAAACAGCTGATGAAGATCTAAAAGATGTTTTCGGTCTTTCTATAACACTTGTTACTACATCAAAGACTAAGAATGAGACAGAAGCATTTCTTACATACTTAGGTTTTCCTTTTAAGAAATAATATAATAATATTTTATTAAGATTTTTAAAGCACTTTTAATTAAGTGCTTTTTATTTGTTGAACATGATTATAATGGCTCTATTTATAGATAATATTTGACTGAAAGATTTAGGTGGAATATAACCCTTAAATTGTTGACTTAAAAACCTCTTATGTTAGTATGTGCAAACGCTTTTCTAGGCGCTTAATTTTTTTATGGCAAAGAAATCAGTAATCGTACGTGCAGAACGCACACCAAAATTCGCTAGTCGAGTTGTTCGACGTTGTTTTCGTTGCGGTAGAAAGAAGGGTTATCTTAGAGATTTCGATATGTGTCGAATCTGCTTTAGAGAATATGCGAACGAAGGTAAGATCCCAGGTATTAAAAAATCATCATGGTAATTGATTCAATAGCAAATCTTATAAATAGTCTTAAGAACGCATCACAACGTGGTCTTGAAACTGTTACTGTTCCTTACACAAAAATGCAGAACTCTATACTTAATGTATTAAAGAGTGAAGGTTTTATAGCTGACTTTGAAGAGAAGGGTAAAGCTCCTAAGAAGAATCTTGAAGTTTCACTTAAATATGAAAATGGATCTCCAGCTATTCACGGCACAAAGAGAATTTCTAAGTCATCAAAAAGAATCTACAAAGATGTTAAGAGTATTTATTCAGTACAGAGTGGATACGGTATAGCTGTCTTCTCTACTCCAAAGGGTGTTATGTCTGATAAGCAAGCAAGAAAGGACAATGTTGGAGGTGAGTCACTTTTTGAAATTTGGTAAATAAAAATATATGTCACGAATCGGAAAAAAACCTATAAAGATACCATCAGGAACTGAAGTAACGATTTCAGATAATGTTATTAATGTTAAAGGTCCAGTAGGAACACTTTCTTTGGCTTATAATCCAATAGTAGAAATAAAAGTAGAAGATGGTGAAATAGTTCTAACTCCTAAAAATACAAAAATAGAAACTCGTGCTTTATGGGGAACATATGGATCTAGACTTGTAAGTATGGTTTCTGGTGTTAATAAGGAATATGCTAAAGTTCTAAAAATAGAAGGTGTTGGTTACAAAGCAGAAATGAGATCTCCTGAACTTATGGTTATGGCGCTTGGTTTTTCTCATCCTGTTGAAATGAAAGTTCCTGAAGGTTTAAAGTGTATAGTTGAGAAAGATACAGTTACAATATCTGGAGTTGATAAAGAATCTGTTGGTCAATTTGCAGCAAAAGTTAGATCACAAAAGAAACCAGAACCATATAAGGGTAAAGGTATAAGATATGTTGATGAAATTATTCGTCGTAAGGAAGGCAAGAAAGCCTTATAAGCAATTAAAATATCATGTCTAACACTAAAGTAGAAAAAAGAATAAGAAGACACAAGAGAATCCGTTCAAAGATTCATGGTACAGCTTTAAGACCAAGACTAGCTGTATTTAAGTCAAATCGTTACTTATATGCACAGCTTATAAATGATGATCTTGGAACAACTATTCTTTCTGCAAACTCAAAAGTTGCTGATGGTAAGACTTTCTCAGAAAAAGCTATCAACACTGGAAAGAAAATAGCTGAACTTTCAAAGGCACAAAAAATAGAGGAGATTGTTTTTGATAGAGGAGGATTTCTTTACGGTGGTATGATTAAGACTTTTGCTAATGCTGTCCGAGAGGGTGGTTTGAAATTTTAATATAAATATATACTTATGTCAGATGAAATTAAACAAAACGATATTCCTGTAACAGAAGCTACTGCTCCAGCAAAGCCAGCTTCTAGATATCCTAATTCTCAATCAAGATCAGATAAGGATGATATGAGAAAGAATAGACGTACTTCTCGTAGAGGTAGAGAAAGTGCTCCACGATCAGAATTTGAACAAAAGATTCTAGACATAAGACGTGTTACAAGAGTTTCATCAGGAGGACGTAGATTTAGTTTCAGTGTTGCTATTGTTATTGGTAACAAGAGAGGTAAGGTTGGTGTTGGTACAGGAAAGGGTGGAGATACTTCTCTAGCTATAGAAAAAGCTGCTAAAAACGCAAGAAAAGAGCTTATAGAAGTTAAAGCGACAACTACTATGTCTATTCCTCACAAAACATCTGCAAAGTACTGTAGTGGTCAGGTTATGATTTTCCCAGCACCAGGTAGAGGTGTTGTTGCAGGTAGCGCACTTAGAGATGTTCTAGAATTTTGTGGTTTAAATGATGTAAATGGTAAGATTCTTTCAGGTACAAAAAATAAGTTAAACATTGCTCAAGCTACTATAAAAGCTCTAAAGAGCCTTGAAGTTCCAAGAGAGGTAAAAAAGAGAGCAGTGAAAGCTGAAACAAAAGTAGCTACAAAATAACATGCAAATAAATAATTTAAAAAGAAATACAAAGCTAAAATCTCGAAAGCAAGTTGGTCGTGGAGGTAAGAGAGGTAAGACTGCTGGTCGTGGTACAAAAGGTCAAAAAGCTCACGGAGGACACGGAATACGTCCAGAAATAAGAGATATGATCAAGAAGCTTCCAAAGCTAAGAGGTCACGGTAAAAACAGTAATCTAAGCATTCAGATTAAACCTCAAACTATTAACATCAAAAAGTTAGAAGAATTATTTGAATCAGGTGCTACAATAACTCCTTCAATACTAGTTGCAAAAAAATTAGTTAGAAATAGCAAAGGTAAGGTTCCAGCAGTAAAGATTTTAGGAGATGGTGAAATTTCAAAAAAGTTAAATTTTGAAGGATGTCTTGTTTCTGCGGTAGCAGAAAAGAAAATAGTCGCAGCAGGAGGTAGTGTCGTTATTTCAAAAAAATAATTTCATGTGGGTATCACTCATCAATAAATTAAGACTAATAATTAAAGATAGAACTTTAAGAAATCGCATCATTTTTGTTTTTGCGGCATTATTTGTTTTTCGTTTATTTGCAGCAATACCTATACCGGGTGTTGATACTGCTCAGCTACAAAGATTTTTCTCAAGTAATCAATTCTTAGGATTGTTAAATATATTTTCTGGAGGAGGTTTATCAAACATCTCAATTATGATGCTTGGAGTTGGACCTTACATAACAGCATCTATTATCATGCAACTTTTAACTATGATGTCTGAAAAATTAAAGGCAATGTATCACGAAGAAGGTGAGGCAGGTAGAAAGAAATTTACAATGATTTCTAGATATATAACAGTTCCTTTAGCTGTAATTCAGGGTGTTGGATTTATTATACTTTTACAAAGACAAGGAATATTACCAATAGCTACTCCATTAGTTTTTGTTAGTACAATAGCTTCTGTTGTTGCGGGATCACTATTGCTAACTTGGTTAGGTGAATTAATAAGTGAGTTTGGTATAGGAAACGGTATGTCACTTATAATTTTTGCTGGTATCGTTGCTGGACTTCCAACAGCTCTTAATCAAGTTATATTTACATACACACCTGCTCAAATTCCTTCATACTTAGCATTCGTATTCGTTTCTCTAATCATAGTTGCAGGTGTGGTTATTGTTACAGAAGCTGAAAGACCAATACCAGTTACTTATGCAAAGCAAACTCGTAGTAATGGTAAAGCGCAAGGTGGTAGTTCTACTTATCTTCCACTTCGTATTAATCAGGCTGGAGTTATGCCAATAATCTTCGCACTTTCTATATTACTTCTTCCACAAATAGTTTCTAATCTTTTGGTTACAGTACAAAATGATATAGTTCAAAATATCGTAAGAGCTTTCAATGGATTCTCTGCAAATCTTTGGTCATATGGAATTACATATTTTGTATTAGTATTTCTATTTACATATTTCTATACAGCTGTGACATTTGATCCAGATGCAATATCTAAAAACCTACAAAGAAACGGAGCATTTATTCCTGGAGTAAGACCTGGTGAAGCAACATCAAAACACATAGCATCAGTGCTTACAAGAATAACAATGATTGGGGCGATATTCTTGGGTGCAATTGCTGTTCTGCCTATAATAGTTCAAGGTATTTCTGGTATCACTTCTCTTACAATTGGTGGTACATCTCTTTTGATTGCGGTATCTGTTCTTATAGATTTGATAAAGAAAATAGACGCACAGGTTTCTTTGAGGGAGTACTAAATTAGGAAATAGTTATTAGGAAATAGGAAATAGTAAGTATAAAAACTACTAACTATTAACTACTAACTTCGATATAATACATTTATGATTATCATTAAAACCCTAGAAGAACTAGATAAAATGAGGGAGGGGGGTAAGAATCTTGCTTACATAGTTTCAGAAGTTGCTAAAGCTTGTAAGCCTGGAGTTACAACTAACGACTTAAACGAATTAACTGCACAACTTATAAAAGAAAAAGGAGATTCTTCAGCTATTCTAAATTACACCCCATACGGAGCTAAGCGGCCATTTCCTGCAGTTAGTTGTATTTCTATAAATGATGAAATCGTCCACGGTATTCCAAATGAAGATCCTAAAACTCTTGTTGAAGGAGACATTGTTGGTATTGATATTGCTATTGTTCATAAAGGATTGATTGTAGATCATGCTACTACCGTTCCTGTCGGTAATATTTCTCATGAAGCAAAGAAACTTTTAAGTGTAACAAGAGAAGCACTGCAAGCAGGTATAAAAGAAGCACGAGTAGGTAATCATATTGGAGATATTGGAGCAGCTATACAAAAACATGCCGAGAAAAATAAATATTCTGTTGTGCAGGGATTGTGTGGTCATGGTGTTGGTCGTGAGATACACGAAGATCCTTATGTCCCAAATGAGGGTAGAAGAGGGGACGGTGACTTGTTAGTAGCTGGCATGACTATTGCTATTGAACCAATGTTTGCTATCGGCACAGGTAAAATAAAAACAGCATCAGACGGATATACTTATTTAACAAAAGATGGATCTTTGTCTGCGCAGTTTGAACATACAGTTGCTATCACAGAAAGAGGTCCAGAGATTTTAACAAAGATTAAATAATTTTTTTGTTGTATAATTTGAACATGGAACACAGTAAAGAACGAACTCTTGTTATTATTAAACCAGATGGAGTCCAAAGATCTTTGATAGGAGAGATAATTGGAAGATTTGAAAGAGTTGGTCTTAAGCTTGTTGGAATGAAGCTTGTAACTGTTGATGGTGAGCATGTAAAAGCACACTACTGTATTGATCCAGAATGGATAATAAAAGTTGGAAATAAATCTATAGAAGGCTATAAAACAAAAGGCTTGGTGCCTCCTTCTGAAGATCCTGTTGAAGTAGGGAATAAGGTGATAGAAGTTTTAAGTAAATATATCACATCAGGGCCTGTTGTTGTTATGGCTTGGCAAGGCGCTCATGCTGTTAGTATTGTTCGTAAAATTGTTGGTGGCACAGAACCCCTTTCTTCTGATGTTGGAACTATTCGTGGTGATTTTGTTCTTGATTCGTACCAGTTATCTGATGTTGGTGGTAGAGCGGTTCGTAACCTTATACACGCTTCTGGTTCTGTAGATGAGGCAAATAAGGAGATACAACATTGGTTTAAGGAAAATGAGCTAATTAATTATAGATTAATAGGGGATGAGATTTTATATGATGTTAATTTAGACGGTATTCTTGAGTAGTTTTTGTAGACTTGCATATATCTTCTTTGTGATATAATTGGTAAAGGCCGAGATAAGTCTAGATATAAATTATAGGGCTGGCTTACATCACCTTAGTCATGAATGTGAGGAATATAACTTCTTTGCACCCATGACTAAGGTTGCGGCTGCCCACCTGGCAACAGCTAGGTATTATCTCGGCCGTTCATACAATCCACCAATAGGTGGATTGTATGCATTAGGGAGAATTATTTTGATATAATGTATTTGTGTTTATACAAAAGCCACTTCTAAAAGAGATAGCTGTACTTTCTATAATTATTGCTGTGTTTCATTATCTGTGTCTTGTTTTGTTTTTATACTGGACAGTTTGGTGGTCTGATATAGTGATGCACTTTTTAGGAGGTCTAATAATTGGTCTTATTTCTATTTTTATTTTTTATACATCTGGACTTATAAATTTAAAAAAAGAAAACACTCTAATTGTTTTTATTACAACAATAGGATTTGTTTTAATTGTAGGTATGAGTTGGGAGCTTTGGGAAATTTTTGCCGGTCTTACTAGTATTTTAAAAGATCAAACAGATACTATTATAGATTTGATAATGGATATTGTCGGTGCATTGGCAAGTATATTTTATTTTAAAAATAAAACATGGATACAGAATTAAAAGTTTTTTTTTATGGTGGAGTGGGTAAAGTTACTGGAGCTAACTTTTTATTAGAATCTAAAAGTACAAAGATTTTAATTGATTGCGGACTTACTCAGGGTAATAAAGAAGACCAAGAATTAAACCCTAAAAGTTTTTCTTATAATCCTTCAGAAATAGATTTTCTTTTTGTAACGCATGCTCATATTGATCATATCGGTCGTATAGGGAAGCTAGTTAAAGATGGATTTAAAGGAACTATATATTCTATAGATGCCACAAAAGATCTTGCGGTTTTTATGCTCGCTGATGCACTTAAGGTTATGAGTTATGGCAATAAAGAACCTCTTTATGGAGCTGATGACGTAGAAAAGGCACTGTCTCTTTGGAAAACTTTTTCTTATCATGAAAATATTACAGCTGGAGAGTTTTCTGTTTTTGCAAAAGATGCGGGGCATATACTCGGTTCTGCTATATACGAATTTACTCATAAGGGTTCTGGTAAAAAGATTGCATTTACAGGTGATCTTGGAAATACACCATCGCCTTTGATAAGAGATACTGAAAATGTTTCTGATGTTGATTATTTGGTCATGGAAAGTGTTTATGGCGACAGAAATCATGAAAATAGAGAACAAAGAAAAGATAGCTTAAGAGATGTTATTAAAAAAGTGACGGCTAGAGGGGGAGTTTTGATAGTTCCTGTATTTTCTCTTGAGAAGACTCAGGCGCTCTTGTATGAGCTAGATAACTTTGTAGAAAGTGGCGAGATATCAAGTGTACCTGTATTTTTGGATTCACCGCTTGGAATTAAGTTAACATCTGTATATGGAAATTATGGTAAGTATTTTAACGCTGGTGTTCAGAAAGAAATAAAAAGTGCTGATGAAATATTTAATTTTCCAAAATTAGAAATGACTTTGAGTATGGATGATTCTAATGATATTAGAAAAACTAATCCTCCAATGATAATTATCTCTAGCTCTGGAATGAGTGAAGGGGGGAGAGTAAATATGCATGAAAAGAATTTTTTATCAGATAAGAGAAATGCAATACTATTTATTGGGTATCAGGTTTCTGGAAGTTTAGGAAGAATGATAAAAGAAGGTTCAAAAAGTATTGTTATCGATAAAAAACGTGTAAAAGTGAATGCAGAAGTGATTTCTATAGATGGTTATTCTTCCCATAAAGATTCTGACGGTTTGCTAGATTTTGTTGCTAATTGTGGTGAAAAGCTAAAGAAAGTTTTTGTTGTAATGGGTGAGCCAAAGTCTTCGTTTTTCTTGGCTCAGAAAATAAAAGATAATTTAGATGTTGAGTCTGTGGTGCCCGAAGCAGGGAAGGAGTATTCTCTTTAAATTTTATTTTAATTTGGGCTGTTATTGTCTGGGCTACCTAATTCTGCTTCTTTTTCTAAAATATATAACAATTTAGCTAAGGCTAACTGATAATATTCATCTGGTTGACCGAAAGGCACCGACCTTCTAGCCATCATTTCTGGACCATTTAATTCTCTTATATCATTTGCCCACATTCGTATCTCCTCAGGAGACATTCTGTCTACATCAGCCTTTGTTCTGGCAATTCTTTCTGGCAGGCTTCTCTTTCTCCCTTCTGCTAATATTTCTGCAACACTTCTATTTTTATTTTCTCCTGATCCTTCTGTCATTTTATGTAAATAATTTATATTTTATTATATCAAAATCAACTTAGAAAAAATCCCCTTGGTAGGGGATTTTTTCTATTTATTTACTTCTGCGATGAACTTCTTGAATGTCTCTGGGTTGAAGTTTGCTATCTCTGAAAGCATTTTTCTGTTAACTGCGATATTCCTCTTTGTAACCTTATCGAAGAATTTGCTATAAGTTTCACCGTGAGTTCTTAAAGCTGCATTTAAGCGAGTGATCCATAGTTGTCTAAAAACTACCTTCTTCTTTCTTCTGTCATTAAAAGCGTGGTGACCAGCTTTTTGGATAGCTTGGTTAGCAGCTGCTTCCTTGCTCTTTCTTCCATGACGATAACCCTTTGTCATCTTTAGGATGGTTCGTCTGTTTTTTATTGCGTGTTGTCCTTTTTTTACTCTTGTCATGGTTTTATTTTATAGTCCTTTTAAGAAACGAGCTTTTGACTTGTTAGATAATTGTATTTCAACAGAACGCTTCTTCTTTTGATTCTGAGTTCCGCTTTCTTTTGCATTAAAATGGTTTTGTCCCTTAGCACGAGAAATAATCTTACCTGTTTTTGTAACCTTCAATCTTTTTTTGTATGACTTATTTGTCTTCATGTTATTTTTTTTCGATAATCATCGCTATACCTCGGGCGCTCTTCTTTATGTCCTCAGCTATTTTAAAGTCAGTCGTTAGAAGTTTTAAGAGTCTTTTCAGTCTTTCTTCTAGGAAGACTTTTTCTAGGTACTTTGACCTACCAGGGAGGAAGAGTTCTATCTTAACTCTATGTCCCTCAGTAAGCCATTTTGAAGCTTTTTTAGCTTTTATTGATAAGTCATTCTCATCAGTACCTATTTTGACCTGGACTCCCTTAACTTCTACGCTATGGGACTTAGCTTTTTGGGCTTTTTGCTTCTTATTTTGGTCGTACTGAAACTTACCATAATCCATTATTTTTGCAACGGGAGGGTTGGCATTTGGTGATATTTCTATCAAGTCTGATCCAAACTCTCTAGCTTTCGCTATTGCGTCAGATTTGGACATTTCTCCAAAATTCTCTCCTTGCGGACCAATGATACGTAACGTGCTAGCGTTAATCATCTCATTGATTCGTGTTCTTTTTTCTTGTTTAAAATTTCTAGTTGCCAAGGTCTGCTGCTTAAATTATGGTCTGATGAATATAACACTAATATTGTTATGTAGCAATAGAAATTACTATTCAAAGCTATCTCTTTCTTTCTGTTTAGTCTTTTTTCTATTACCCTTTTTTTCTTTGTCTTTTGCTGATTTTTTATATTTCTTTTCTGCTACTGAAATTATCTTTCCAGCAATATCTAGTCCTGTAGCTCTTTCTATACCTTGTAGTCCTGGGGAAGAGTTTACTTCAATAATGAGAGGGCCTCTGTCTGAAACAAGTAAATCAACTCCAGCAACAGTAAGTCCTAGTAGTCTTGTAACTCCAACAGCCATAGAACAGCACTTCTTGTTTAGTTTTATAGGTTTTGCTGTACCGCCCTTGTGTAAGTTAGATCTAAACTCATCTTCCTGGCCACTTCTTTCCATTGCTCCAACAACTTCTCCATCTACAACAAGTGCTCTTATGTCTTTACCGTTTGCTTCTGCAATAAACTCTTGCATTATCAAATCTTTCTTTATTCCAGAAAATGCTTCTACAGCAGATTTTGCTGAAGATATAGAGTCAGCTTTTATAACACCTGTTCCGTGAGTACCTTCTAGAAGTTTTAGTATTACGGGAGTTTTACCAACTTCTTTTATAAGTTGTTTAACATCATCAGCTTTTGGGTGTCTTGCAAAGACTGATTTTGGAATATCCATTCCTGATTTTGAAATAAGCTGCATGCTTCTAAGTTTGTCTCTTGATCTTATAAGGGCAGGGGAAGTTAGAATAGATGGAACTCCAAGTAGATCGAAGTGTCTAATAACTGCTGCTCCGTATTGTGTTACAGATGCCCCAATTCTTGGGATAATCACGTCTATGTCTGTGATGTACTCACCTCCAATACTTATAGAAGGTTTTGCTCTCTCCATAATTAAGTGACACTTTGTGTGATCTATAACAACAACTTCATGACCTTGTTGTTTAGCTGCTTCAACTAGTCTTTTTGTTGAGTATAAGTCTGGTGCTTTTGAAAGAATTGCAATTTTCATATATAAAATTTTTTTAGTATGTAAATTTCTTACTTGGATCTACAAGAAAGTACTTTTTGATAATTTTTCTTCCAATTAATATTGGGTAACGTAACTCTTTTCTGTTAGATAAACTTAGTTTTGCATTTATAATTTGGCCTTTTATTGAAATATTTACAGAAACTATGAATCTAATTTCAGAATCTCCTGTAGAGCTTTTTATTAACTTCTTTTCAAATTCAGCTGTTTCGTGTGCTATGTCTTTAAATTCCGGATGTTCCTCGTCTAGAACAAGAAACTTTATATAAGTTTTTCCATCTTTGATTGTCTCTTCTATTGAGCTTACGTGTATTGCTCCGTTATAAGCACCAGTGTCTATTTTGGCTTCGATACCATACAGATTAAAAGCGGGAATATCAACTCTTTCAAGGCGACCGATGATGGCTTTTTCTACTGCTTTTTGCATATTATTAACTTAGGAGAATTTGATTATTAATTATATCAATAACTAATGTATGCTATCATAAATTTTAAATTACTCCAGTAAATTAATAAAGATATTATGAAGAAAAAGACACAATACGAACCATCAAAAGAAATTATAACTAAGTATGCAGACTTAATGGTGCATTATGCATTTAGGGCAGGTAAGGGAATAAAGAAGGGTGATACTGTTTTACTTACAGCTCATGAAGAAGCAAAGCCTCTTTTTGTTGCAGTTAGAGAAGCTGTTTGGAAAGCTGGTGGAAATGTTATAGGTAGATATTTATTAAATGAGGACAGAGGTCCAGCTGGAAGTTTTTTACTTCAATACGGAACAGACGAGCAGTTGAAATTTTTTCCAAAAGAATATTATAAATCTTTGGTAGATACTGTTGACCAACTTATTTGGATTGGAAGTGAAGATCCTAATGCTTTAGAAGGAATTGATCCAAAAAGAATAAATCTCGCTAAAAGCACTTTTGGGCCTTATATGAAAATGCGCCGAGAAAAAGAGAGATTAGGAAAATTATCTTGGACTATTTGTTATTATGGAAATGAAATAGAGGCTAAAGAAGCAGGGCTTACTTACAAAGAATATTGGCAACAAATAATCAAGGCGTGTTATTTGGATGAAAAAGATCCTGTAGCAAAATGGCAAGCAATTGAAAAACAAATTGATACGTATATTAAAAAGTTAAATGCTCTTAATATTGATACAGTAAATATTAAAGCTAGTGATGTTGATTTAAATATAAAAATTGGTGAGCAAAGAAAGTTTCTTGGAGGCAGGGGATACAATATTCCTAGCTTTGAGATTTTTACTTCTCCAGATTGGCGAGGGACTAATGGTTACATAAAGTTTAATCAGCCACTTTATTATCAAGGAAATAAAATAGAAGGTATAGAGCTTACATTTAAAGATGGAATAGTTGTTAAGTCAAAAGCTAAAAAAGGTGAAGCTACTTTGAAAGCTATGTTGTCTAATGAAAATGCAAATAAAGTAGGAGAGTTTTCTATGACAGATAGAAGACTTTCTAGAATAGATAAGTTTATGGCTAACACATTGTTTGATGAAAACTTTGGAGGGGAATATGGTAATACTCATATTGCAGTTGGTGCTTCGTATGGCGAAGCTTTTACAGGTGAGCAAAAATCTTTAACAGATAAAAAACTGAAAACATTAGGATTTAATCAATGTGATTCTGTGCATACTGATATTATCTCTACTACTAATAGAACTATCACCGCTATTTTGAAAGATGGAAGTAAAAGAGTGATTTATAAAGAAGGACAGTTTATGATTTAGTTGTCAGTGCTCAGTTATCGGTTTTCAGAGACTTCAATAAGCCATTCAACATCATAAGAATTTCTTTGATTTTTATAGATAGTTGGTTTGCTTCTGGTGTTTTTATAAAAGAAAGCATTTCAGCTATTTTTATTTGAGTTTGAATTTCTGCACCAGAACCATAGGCCATATGTAAAAATCTGATAAAATCCTTGCGACTTATTCGCAATGAACCCTCAGCTATATTTGAAGGTATTGATATTGCAGATCTTTTCATTTGAGAAGTTAGTCCAAAAAGCTCTTCTTTAGGAAAATTTTTCGATGCTAGATAAATGTCTTTAACTAAAATCATCGATTTTTGCCATACTATTAAGGCCTCATAAGATTTAATGTTGTGTTTGTCCATAAACCTATATAATAAAGGGGTTAGTATTAAGAACTTTTTAAGAATAGATAAATTTATTCTGAAGACTGAGCACTGACAACTAATAAATATATGCAAATCTTCATAAGATACTTTCTCGCCATCAGTATTGTTACAGGAATTTTGTTTGTAATATTTTCAGATGAGCATGTTCAAAAACAGTTATCTGTTGTCAGTAGGCATGTACTTAAAAATGTAGAAAACATTTATCCTGATAGGTCTTGCGAAGAACCACTAGCTTATAAACTTGGAACAATTGATGAAAGATTCAATATATCAAATGACGAAATATTAAAGTTGTTAAGTGATTCTGAAAAGCTCTGGGAAGACGCATCAGAAAAAGATTTATTTGTTTTAGATCAAAATAATACTGAGGCTATTCCTGTAAATTTTGTATTTGATGAAAGACAGCAAGAAATAATTTCAGCTAGAGAGTCTGAGGATTTGTTAGATACTCAATGGGCTTCTTATGAAAACTTAAAACAACAATATGAAAAGTTGTCTTCAGCTTATAAAAAAAGAGTGAGTGTATATGATGAAAATATTAAAGAATATGAAGATCTTTTAGATAAGCTTAATAAATCTATTGAAGATTGGAATAAAAATAGTGGAACAAAAGCGGAGTATAAAAATATTAAAGACGGTGAGTTTTTTATAAAAACAGTTTTTACTGGTTTGGAGAAAGAAAGGATTAGTTTAAATAATGATGCTGATGGATTAAAAAAAATGGTTGATCAAATAAATAATATTCAATCTAATCTGAAGCAAAATACTGCATTACATAACAGAACATTTGCACATGAAGAGACTGTTAATTCTGGAGATTTTGGATTTAATGAGATAAATATATATCAATATCAAGACATTTCAGATTTAAGAATTACACTGGCTCACGAAATGGGTCATGCTATCGGCCTTGATCATGTTCTTGATGAAAAAGCTATTATGTTTCATCTTTTAGAAAAGCAGGATGTTTTGAATTTAAAGTTAAGTGACGCCGATGTAGAAGCTTTAAATATTTTATGTAAATAGTATTTATGAAAAAGACCATTACAGTAAATGATAAATTTCAAAAGAACTTTAAATATATTTTATCAGAACCTATTGGTAAAAATTTTGCATCAGAATTTAAACCAGACTTAACTCCAAAACAGATGTTGGAGATTGGAATATTTGGCGGCGTTTACTTTTTAGGGAATGGTGAAAAAGAGTTTCCTAAAGAATGGTTTAAGAAAGCTAAACTTTCAAAGAGTGGGGAATATGAAAAGAATTTAAACTTTTTTACAGAACGTGCATCTCAGACTTTAGAAGAGTGGAAAAGAAAGGGTTGGATTTATAGAGATGATCCTAGAGGTTGGATACAGTGGTATTTTAGATACTATTATGGCAGAAGAATTCCTGTTGAAGACGAAAGACAAATAAAAAGATGGAAAGCCATGCAAAGGCATGCATCTCAGATAAGAAATAATTGTAACAGCGGAGATGTTTTTTGTAGGAGAAGACAACGTCAGGCACTTTTGCACTGGGCATATGACAGCAGAAAGATATAGTAATTATTTGTGTGGATTATATTTTGTTTGTGACAGTTAAAAATATATGTAAGAATAATGGAGTCATGAATGAAACAATAGTATCTGTACATGAAATAGAAGATGTTTTTGTTAAATTAAGAAGTTTAGGTAGAAGAATTACTTTGTACTCCGCAGTTTTAATTTCTATGAGTTTGCCGTATATGGCTGGGGCTGCTGAATCCGATACAAATGATGGTGAGAGGAAAGCTGGAGAGTTTTTTAAATTTAAAGATCCAGATAGTATTTACTTGATTGATATTAATCTAGCCTCGTGGGAATTAGATGATTTTAAGCGCGACTATCTTTCTGCAGAGTTAAACATCCCTGTTTTGGAAGTTTCTAATTTGTGGGAACAAGGGCTTTTAGAGGATAGAATAAAAACTGAAAATGAATTACGTTCAGAAGAAAAAGAAGCTGGGCAATTTATTAGACAACAAGAATTAGCAAGGGAAAGTATTTTGCAACAGCAATTTTTGATGCAAGAAAGAATGAGAATATTGGCTGAGGAATTGGAAAGGGCTAAAAAAGATTCTGTTGCAGAAGCGGAAGCAAGAGCAAGTCAAGTCGCTAAAGAAAGTGCTGAAAAAATAAAAGCTAGACAGGATTTTATTTCTAGGGTTGAAAGTGCAGACACCTCAGAGCTTATAGGTATTCTAAAGGAATTGAGTAGTAAATCTGATTCTTTAGATACCAAAATAGAACCCGGTAGTAGTGTTGTTGAGGGTAATAAAAAAACTAGTGCAACATTGGAAATTTTTGAAATGCAATCAATAGTTCTAAGAAAACTTCTAAAGAAAGGTTAATTTCTAAGAAATAATAAAAATATGTTTGAAATTCTTCACAAAACAATCAAGCAGGTAAATCCAAAATTTATCGATATCCCAAAGCTGGGATCTTGGGTTGTTCTTGAGGAGCCTACCGCAGAAGAAGTTGATAGAGTTGTAGAAATGTTAAGTCTTGAACCTGATTTGATGAAAGATGCACAAGACCCTTATGAAGTGCCTCGTATAGAAAAAGAGGGCAGTTCTACTTATATCTTCTTAAGAATTCCTTACGATTTACCAGAATCAGATACTGTTATTACTTATCCTGCTCTTATAGTAATTACTGAAAAGGTTATGGTTACTATTTTTCAAAAGAAAACTATTTTCATGGAAAAAATAAGACTTGGTTCTGTAGAGTATGCTACAACACAAAAAGCTAAATTATTGTTCCAGATAATTTCTGAGGTAAATAATATATACAGTAAATTTATTGTTTCTATAAATAAAGGAGTAAGGATGGCTACTGTTGATTTTCATAATATTTCGAACAACGACATTGTTAATTTCTTAAAGTTTGAATCAACCCTTAATGACTTTATGTCAGCACTTGTTCCAACAAATGCACTTCTAGAGCAACTACTTAAAGGTAAGTACATAACTCTTTTTGAAGACGATAAGGACTTAATTGAAGATAATCTTCTTGCAAACAGACAGTTGATTGAAGCGTCTAAGAGTAATCTAAAAAACATCTTCAACATACGCGACGCTTATACAACTATCATGACGAATAATTTAAACAGGGTTATTCGTATGCTTACTGTTATTACAATTGTGTTGACTATCCCTACTATGATTTCAAGTTTTTTTGGTATGAACGTTAGTGTACCACTTGAAAATAATCCGAATGCATTTCTATTTATTATTTTAATAATTGTTGCTGTTTCTTCTACTTTGTTATATATATTCTATCGTAAAAAATGGCTATAAAAATGAAAAAAGTAACTCCATTGGTAATTCTAATAAGTTTCTTATTACCAACAAATACATTTGCTGGTGAGAATTTATTTTATTTTTTCGATAATGTTTATGGTCTATCTAACTTTAAGTCTAATCATAAAAAAATAGATGTAATAGCTCCACAAATATACGAGGTAGGGGAGGACTTGAAAGTTTCTAAACCAACAGAGAAGAAATTAATAAAAGAATCAAAAAAGATAAAAGTTAAAACTGTGCCACTTATAGTTCAGAAAGGTTTTAGTAAAGTTTTAATGTCTACTATTTTAATAACACCAAAGGCCCAGGATGAAATAATTTCTTTCATGATAAAAGAGGCAAAGAAACAAGGCTATGCTGGTTGGCAATTTGATTTTGAAAATATAAATCACTTAGACAGAGATATGTATACTGATTTTGTTAAAAAGACTTATTCTGCAATGAAAGCTGAAGGTTTAGAGTTTAGTGTTGCAGTCATTGTTAGATCTCGTGATTATAATAAGAACGATAAAAATCAAGATTGGAGTAGTGCATATGATTATGAGCAATTAGCAAAAAACTCTGATTTTCTATCTCTTATGACTTATGATGATCCAAACTCTATTGGACCAGTTGCATCTATTCCTTATGTAGAGAAGGTTTTAGATTATATGCTTACAAAAGCGCCTGCAGAAAAGTTGTCATTAGGAATACCTCTTTATTGTTGGCAATGGCAAGATGGAAAAAGAGTTTCCAGTACAACATATAAGTTAACAGAGAAGGCGTATAAAAAAATAAATAAGAACGATAAAAGCCGTTCATTTAATGAAGATTTAGGTGCTGAACTTATAAGGTTTAAACGCGATGGTATATACAATGCGATTTGGTGTGATTCAGCAAAGGGTGTGCATGCGAAGCTGGATATTATTAAAGAGAGAGGGCTTAGAGGTTTCTCTGCTTGGGCTATTGGCCAGGAGGATAAGAGTATTTGGAAAGTGTTAGAATAAAAATAAAATGAAGAATAAAACAAATAATAAAACAAATAATAAAGATCATTACTTTCTTACAGAAATAAACCCTGTCATTAGGTTTTTAATTATTTCTGATGTTGCGATAGTTGGTGCGGCGGGACTTCTGGGTCCTGTGTTTGGTCTGTTTATAGAAGACAATATTATTGGAGGCAATGAAGCTGTTGTTGGTATCGCAGCTGGTATATTTTTATTTACAAAGAGTCTACTTCAGATACCTGTAGCTAACTTTATAGACAGGATAAGAGGGGAAAGAGATGATTTTTCTCTATTGATTACTTTCTCAATAATTATGGGTCTTATACCGCTTTGTTATTTATTTATCACTACACCTATTCAGCTTTACGTAGTTCAGTTTATTTACGGTCTTATCACTGCAATAACTTTCCCTTCATATATGACTATATTCACTCATCATATTGATAAAAATAAAGAGGGAACAGAATGGGGTATTTATTTTACTCTTACTGATGTCACTAGCGCACTTTTAGCTGTTATCGGTGGATATATGGCGGTTGAAAGCGGATTCGTTGCTTTGATATGGGTTGTGACAATTATGAGTGTTATAGGTGCTCTATTGCTTTATCCCATTAAAAAATATTTAAAAACTAGATAGTTTCTTTTATTGGTATATAATATTTTCATATTATGAAATTAAATAAAAAAATAGACATAAAGTCTATATCAGCAGTTTTTGTATTATTAGCTTTAGTTTTAGTTGCTGCATTTAGTTTGTCTTTTTATAAAAATAAACAAAACTTTGATAATAAAGGAAGTTTAGCTAACTCAATTGATGCTGCTAGAAATATTTTTCAACAGTACTCAACTTTACCTGACTTAGAAGGATTAAGTAAAGAAGAAGGAGATGCTATTAGAGCAGAAGTTAACGAAGCTATAAATAATATAGATATAGCGATGATAGATATATTTAAGCAGATATCTGAAATAGACCCTAAAGTAAAAGTATTTCAAGATCAGATTAGAGCAATTGATGTTGAAATAGCTCTAATGTCAGAAGGATTAAAAGAAAAAAATGCTAGAGTTGCTGTTTTTATAAACTCTGCTTCTATTGTGGAGAGAAGCTATATTCAAAAAAAATCTGAATGTGAAAGATTACTAAATATTACATCTGCTCAAAAGAAGGCAAAGGCTGCGTGTAATACCAAAGTTGCTAAATTAAAAAAAGATCTTGATATTGCGGTAGCTAAAATTAATAGTGAAAGAAATAAACTTCCTTCTCTAGAATCCCAAAAAATAACAGCTGATAAAAATTACAACGATAAAGTAATTGCTTGTGGTAAGTTACTCAACAACACAGCTGCTCAAAAGAAAAAAAAGACAGCATGTGATACTCAAGCAACTAACTTAAAGAAAATTGCAGATGATTTAGGTGTATTAATTGAAGCGGAAAAGAGATATTTTGAAATAGAAGCTAGGATTAAGCAAAAGCAAGAAGAAAAAAATCCTATAATCAATCAGGCAATGGCACTTTATCAACAACAAAATTATTTGCGCAACATAAAGGATAGTGCTCAAACAATTAAAGATCAATTAACTCCATTAAGAGATAGGTTTAAAGAAACAGAACCTCCAAAACAACCTAAGCCAGGATGTATGGATCTTACTGCTAAGAACTTTGATCCAGAAGCTACTGAAAATGATGGGACTTGTGATTATGGAAATGGAGATACTACACAGCCTCCTTTAGTTGGTGTATGTACTGAACCAGATGCACTAAATTCTCGTCCAGCATCATCTCTTGACTCATCTAAAGGGGAGTACTCAGATTCTAGTGTATGTGAATGGCCACCAATTATTCCTGAAATTCCTGACGAGAATCCAGGTACACCAATTGAGCCAACAGCTTGTACATGTCCATCAGGCGCACCTTTAGGTAATACAAATCAGAAAGTATATAATGTAAAGGCTTTCATAACTCATTTTGGTGGTAAAAATGATACCGGAGTTACACCAGATGAACCCGGATCTGTTTCTGGCGAAAACTTAAGAAGTCTAGATACAGATAATGATAAATATATAGCATGGCCAATGCCAGCTGCAGAAAAATCTAATGGCCTTCTTGATACGGCCGAGTGCTATGGTCCTGAAAAAGAATCATGGCCAGGTGAAAGAATTTCAAAAGCAAATCAAGCTCTTAATAAACAAAATGTACAGGTTACTTATGGAAGTAGAACAACAACTGCTCGTATAGTTGATAGGGGTCCAGGAAATCCTGGTCGCATAGACGCATCAAAAGCAGTCTGGAGTGCTTTGGGTTTATTAGAATTAGCTGATTTGGGTCCAAATACTGATCACGGAGGACATGAAGTAGATCTTAGATTGCAATTAACACCTAAAGAAGAAGGACCTGGTGGATGTCCGCAATAAAATAAATATTTTATTAAAAATTTAATTAAAATTAGTATTATCTAAAAATGTCAAAATCAATATTTATAACTTGTAATATTCCAGATGTTGGAGCTCAGCTACTCAGAGATGCTGGATACAGTGTTGATATAAATGAAACAGGTAAAATTCTAAATAAAGAAGAGTTAATATCATATTTAAAAAATAAAAAATATGACGGAGTTATAACCTCTCTTACTGATAAAATAGATTCTGAATTTATGGATCTTTTTCCGGATATAAAGATTTATGCAAACTGTACTACTGGTTATGACAATTTAGATCTAAATACTGCAAAAGAAAGAGGTATTGTAATGACAAATGCCCCTACTGACTTTTCTGCTGAAGCTGTTGCAGAGCATACTATTGCAATGATGATGGCACTTGCTACAAGAATAGTTGAAGCTGATAAGTTTATTCGTCAGGGTAAATACAAAGGTTGGAATCCAATGAACTTTATAGGTCTAGATGTTTTAGGTAAAACTATCGGTCTTATCGGGGGAGGAGATATTGGTGAAAGAGTCTGCCATTATGCTAAAGGTTTGGGTATGAATGTTGTCTATACTGATATAAAAAGGAATCAGAGTATGGAAGAAAAATACGACGTTAAGTATTTAGAATCAGTAGACGAAGTTCTGAAAGTCTCTGATTTTGTGAGTCTGCATGTACCTTTACTTCCATCAACAAAACATCTTATTAATAAAGAAAGACTAAGTCTCATGAAGCCAGCTAGCTTCTTAATAAATACTGCAAGAGGCCCAGTTGTGGATGAGAATGCTTTAGAGGAAGCATTAAGAAATAAGGTAATTGCAGGCGCTGCACTTGATGTATTTGAATTTGAGCCTGAAGTTGTTCCGGGACTTTTAGAATTAGACAATGTTGTTCTTAGTCCTCATATTGCTTCTGCAAGTATTAACGCACGTACTGATATGGCAAAAACTGCTGCTAATAATATTATAGATTTTTTTGAAGGAAGGTCTCCAAAAAATGTTGTTAATTAGTTGGTGTATTTTTTATTGTGATATATAATTTTATTAATGACAAAAATATTTTCATGTAGTGTTTTTTATAAAATTTTAGTAATTGTTTTGTTTTGTGGTTTATTTACTTTTTCACAAAATGTATTTTCTCAAACAGAAGAATCTTATTTTTTAGATGATCAGGGTACTACATTTTCTCCACAACTTTATATAAACAATATTGTTGTAAATAAACCAGCAGTTGCTGGGGAAGAGTTAACAGGTACTTTTTACTTACATAATGTTGGTCAGCAAACTGCAGGTAATGTTAGTCATCAGGCTTCTATTGTTATGTTACAAGAAGTGTCTGGAAAATTTTATCCTATTGATTTTGTATCAAGTGGTAATTTTAGTGATAAGTACGCAGTACCTCAAGGTAAACATGAAAAAGAATTTAAAATTAATATACCAAGCTCGGTTCCAGATGGTTATAAACTCGGTATCTATATAGAAACTTTTATCGAAGATCAACCTAATACTTACGAATCTATTCCTATAGAAATAAAGGGTGGTACTTCTGGTGCTGTATCTGGTTCTGCTAAAACTATCGAATTTGTATCATTCTACGGTGAATTAAATATAAATGATGAAAAATTCTTTCCACTTGAGGGTCCAACTCTACAAAAAGGCGAAAATATAAATCTAGCTGTTGAGGTTTCTAAAAATTCATCTTATTCTGAAATTATTCCAAAGCTATCTATATATGCTGGTAATAAAGTTGAAGGTAATCCTGTTGATGTTTTAAATTATAAGGTATTAAGTTTAAATTCTAAAACAGCAGTAAAAGATGTATACAGTTTACCAGTAGATCTTGATCCTGGTGTATATACTGCTCGTCTTTACTACACAAACAAAGAGGGTGTTGTTGTTTCATCATTTTTGGATGCTAGATATATTATTCCTGGTTTAAAGCCAAAGATCGATACGATTACTTATAATAATCTAGATCAAAATTTGATTGATTCTTTTGATGTAATTGTTTCTTATGCAGATGTTCCTCTTAGTGCTCGTATTGGTAAAGATGGTAATTTCTTAGATCCTAGAGCAACTGGAGTTTTTGTTAAGGAAGGGCAAGAAGAATTTATTGGTGTAGAAAATAATTTAATAAATGGTATATCTTTGCGTGTCTCTTTAATAGACACTGCTACTAAAAAGGAAATTGATTCTAAAATTATAGATGATTTTGCTGTGTCTTTGTCTAATCCTGTAACATTTAATTTTAAACCAATATCTAAAGTAGAGTCAGTTACTGTGGTAGTTAGTATGGATAAAGATGGTGAATTTGTAGATCAGAAAGAATCTGTTATTCAGGTTATACCAAAAGATAGTAATAATATATTTAGTATGTTTTTTGAAAATGTGTTAGCGATTTATATTGCAGGTGCTGTTCTTATTATCTTATTAGTTGTTCTTCTATTAAAATATTTTAAATCTAGTAAAGCAAAAAGTTTTCTAAGCGCTTTACTTATAATTGGTATGTCTATTGTAGGGTCTATATTTATAGTTTCTAATCCTATACCTACACAAGCAGGGCAAGTATATCTTGGTACGGCTACTGTTATAAGTCCAAAGCCACCAGCTGTAGAAAGTTATGAAGCTGGGAGTCTTATTGATTTTAGCGCTAGGTATAATTTTACATATTGTGCAAATGTGATGCCTGCAGCTAAGGGAGCCATAACTCAGCCTGTGCCTGTTGGTAGTGCTCATACTGCTTTTGGTCCAGAGAGACCATCCAGTGTTACTTTAGGAAGAGCTACAGGTAGTAGCGATGCTCAATATAGGTATTCTTTTAATTCAACATATACACAGAGTTTTATAGCACCTTCTACACCAGGAACATATAAGTTTAAGTATAAAGTTGGTATTAGAAATGCACAGCGTACAGATAGGTTTTTAACAGGAGAAGTGATTTTCTCTGTTAGACCTAATGATGTTTGTACAAACATAAATGATATGCAAACAGATGTTCCTAGTGGATATTTTCAAACTTTTGATGAAAACGGTAGGTCTGTATGTTTGGATACTAATGTAGATATGATGTGTAGTGTTTCTAAAAATCCAGCTAGTGTAGGAGACGCTGTTACATTTAATGCTACGACAAGAAGTAATACAAGAGGTGATTTCTCTTGGTTTAGTGGCAATAGTACAAATAATCCTGATAATTTATTGAAAAAAGATAATAATGTTACAAGTAGTAGTTTGTCACAAACACTAGGTCAGTCAGGAGTATATCAAGTTTCAGCATTATTTAATGGAGAAAATGGTGAAAGTAATAATTGTACAGTCGGTGTAACTGTTTATCCTGATTTAATAGCTCCAGACCCAGGAAGCGTTACGGTTTTTATTAATCCTAGTGCTCCTGCAGGTGTGGTTAATTTAAACTTAGATAGAAGTATTACAAACTCTACTTGTAAGGCAACATGGACAGCAACCCATGTTGTTGGATGTCAGCTATTTAATAATAATGAGCCTGTTGAAGATGTCGGTGTGACAGGAAGTAAAGATGTTTCCCCTGGTTCATATGAAGTTAGATGTCTTCAAGTAAAAAATGGGACAGTAGCTAAATCAGCCACAAGAGTTTGTAGAGAGAATCCTGATCTTCAAGAAAATTAGAATTTACTATGGGCAAGTATAGTAAAAGTTTTTAGTTGCACTAAAAAATAAATCATTTACAATTGTTAATATGCAAAAAGCACCCATTCCAAATGACGAAGATAAAAGATTAGAAGCGGTACATCGGTTAGCTATTTTAGATACAAAACCTGAAGAACGTTTTGATGCTATTACCATGGAGGCTGTAAAAAGACTAAATGTGCCAATATCAATGGTTACTATTTTGGATTCAAAAAGAGAATGGTTTAAATCTTGTACTGGATTAGATGAAAAAGAAGGTGAGAGAGCAGTATCTTTTTGTGGTCATGCACTAATGGCTCAAAATATGTTTGTAATTGAAGACACCTACAAAGATCCTCGTTTTGCCGATAATCCTATGGTGATTGGACCTCCTTTTATTAGATTTTATGCAGGATTCGCTCTTTTCGATCATAAGACTCATCAACCTGTCGGTGTTTTTTGTGTAAAAGATACAAAACCAAGAACCCTTTCAATTCAAGAGATGGGTATAATTTTTGAATTAGCTGACCGAGCTGAGAAGGAGCTAAATAAGGTTTTAGCATAGCAAAAACATAATTTATGATAATATTTTGGTATGATCTATGAGGTAGAGGTAAAAATAGAATTAACAAAAGATGAAAAAGAAAAGCTTCTGGATGTTTTCAAAGAAAAAGGATTTAAGTTTAAAAAGACAACTTCTCAAAAAGATTTTTATTTAGAAGCTAATAAGTCGCAGTATTACGATCAGTGTGGTGGATACAATATTAGAAGATATAGAGATGAAGGTGGTGAGCTTATATATACTGGCAAAATATGGGAAATGGTTGAGGGCCATTTAACACGTTTAGAAGATGAATATAATGTTACTAAAGAAAAATTTGATGATGAAATAAAAAAGTTTCCTAATGCAGCTAAGATTGAAAAAAATAGAGACTGGTTTGATGGAGAATATGAAGGGAAAAATATAAGCATAACTATTGATACTGTTAAATTTAGTCACTCACCAGATACAAGATATTTTATTGAGGCAGAAATTAGAGTAGAAGATAAGAATAAAACAAAAGAAACTAAAGATTTTTTAATTAGTTTTATGGAAGAATTACTTGGTAGAGATGAAATTGTGGAAGCTCCGACTATGTCTACAATGATTTTGGAGGGGAAGTAGTAATGTGTTTGAGGGTGCATAGTAGTAATATAATCAGTTGTGGTAATATTTAAATATGGAAAATCCAGAAGGAAAAGAGTATAATTTCTTTACTAAACCTAAACTTGTCGCCGGAAGCAGTATTCAAGAATTAAGCCAAAAACCTGGTAATAGAATATCTATGGTTGTTAATTTTAATGATGGTAGTGTTTATATTTCTAGTAATAGTCATGAAATGCACGATTCTGTTGCTATAAAAGTTGGATTACGTATATCACAAGAAGATAGTGTTGGTTGTTTTAATTTTTATGATTGTAGTGACTATGGAAGGCTAGAACATAGAGGTGGTACAAGACCTGATGCTGCACAAATTGCTGAATTGAAAGAATTAATGAAAAATTTTTTGCAAGGGAGTGTTTATTAGAATTTCAATTAAAAAGATTAATTAGCGTATATGTTTGTGTTATAAAATCACAAGTTGAATTATCCTAAATGTTAGATTGTGGACATATCAGAAAAAACAAGGTCACATAGTAGTAATAGAATCATTTATGGTAGGATTAAAGTATGAATTTAGAATATGATTTAGATAGATCACAACAATTAGCATCATTGGAAAAAGAAATTATTGAAGCATTGAAGGAACGTGGGACAACAGGATATGTAAGTTATGGTTTTAATCGCCAAGAAGGTAAATCATATGCTAATTTTTCTGGGCGCGATAAAGATAATGTTGAATATGTTTTTCAAGGAATGGCTTCTGATTTAGATGAACATGAGGCCAACCGTAGATCATTGCAAGATTTATATAACAAGGTTACAGATCCATCTGATTACTGATACAGTAACTTTGTTTTTCAGATGAATTTTAATCTGTGGAGATGGGCGGAATCGGTCACGAATCACTAAGTATTTTATATCACTGCGTTCATAAAATTCTAAGTGTTCGCGACCCCGCCTCGCCACCTTACTCGCTCTGCTCCGTAAGGTACCGGCTCTGGCTTTCGATTCTCGCACGCAAAGCTACGCTTTGCTCCATTCCACTCAAAAAACAAAAAGCGCCCTTGCGGGACGCCAATGTTTTTGCGAGTGGAGATGGGCGGAATCGAACCGCCGTCCATATGATGCTCCATACTGTATCTACATGATTTAGATTATTTTTTAATCTCGACTTGTTGACTATAAAATAATCAAAACATCAACAAGCCCAGGTTTTTTATTTAGACGCTAAGTCAAACCACTTTTAGTGCCAAGTCTGATGCATAGCGCTTCACTTCCTTTATCAGACATCAAGGAGTGGAACGTCGTCACTTAAGCGTGAGCGAATGCAAGGCTGCCTACATTACCGAAGTAAGGAGAGGCAACAGCTTTTGTTTTTGCATCTGTGTTTGTAACCTTTTTGAGAGTTATTACAGCTCTATCATGCACAATATGAAGGTAATCACATGTCGAAGCCAATCATCCCCGAAAAAATTAGTTTTCAGAAAACCAAACTTTTCGGGAAGGATTATGACAGGGAAGTTACCTGTTTTTTTTCAAAGTTCTACCAATCTCTCTATCTGCTTCGCGCTTCATTATACTCTGTCTTTTATCAATTTTCTTCTTTCCACGCGCGACAGCAAATTCAAGCTTGATTTTATTATATTTATTATACAATGAAATTGGTATCATTGTCAAACCCTTGTTTGACTCAGTGTCACTAAGTTTTTGCAGCTCTTTTTTGTTTAAAAGAATCTTTCTTGGTCTTAGTGGATCATACTTTTCGGGAGTGTTTTTTTCTTGAAAGGCCGGTATAGAAGCATTAATTAAGAAAGCCTCTCCACCTCTTATGATTATATATGAGCCGTCTAAGGTAGCGCGTTTTAGTTTTATGGACTTAACTTCTATACCGATAAGAGAAAGACCGCCCTCATATTTGTCGAGAACTTCATAGTTGAAAGTCGCTTTTTTATTAAATGCGTATTGCATAATAGCTACTATAGTAGCAAATTCCAATAATACAAATAACAAGTTACAAAATGTAGCTAGCTTCTGTTATTTGTAATTTTTTATTTGTCTGGAATTTGGATATTGGAATTTGGAATTTAACTCCATATATGTATAATACACAGCATGACAAAACAGACTCCGATAGAGCAAGTAAAAAAAGTTTTAGATAAAAAGTCTTCTAAAAAAGAAGGTAAAGACGTTAAAGAGGGGAAGGATGGAAAGAAGGGGTCAAAAAAGAAACCATCATTTTTGGGTAATCTAACAACCGCTTTTCTTATTTTTTTAACAATTACGCTTCTTTATTCTCTTACAACAGAAGATAGAAAAGAGGATACAATAATTCCTATTTCTGTTTTGGCACAAAGCATAAAAGATGGAAAAGTAGAAAAAATTACAATAGAAGGTGATGAGCTATCTATTTTTATAAAAGAAAAACAAGAAGAGCCGAGTGTTGAGAAAAATGCAAAAAAGGAGTCTGGTACAGCACTATCTGAAACTCTTACTAATTATGGAGTTACATCAGATCAGTTAGGAAAAGTTTCTATAGAAGTTAAAGGTCCATCTGGTTTTCTATTTTGGTTTGGAACATTGGCGCCATTTTTGTTGCCTCTATTTTTTATAATATTTTTGATGTGGTATTTGACTCGTCAGGTTAAAGGGGCAGGGATGCAAGCATTTACATTTGGACAATCAAGACCAAAGATAATTGACCCTAAGGATAATAAACAAAAAGTTACATTCAAAGATGTTGCAGGTGCAAAAGAAGCAAAAGAAGAATTAAAAGAAATTGTAGATTTCTTAAGACATCCAAAGAAGTTTCTAGAGATGGGAGCAAGAATTCCTAAAGGAGTTTTGCTTATGGGCGCACCTGGTACAGGAAAGACTCTTTTAGCGAGAGCAGTTGCTGGTGAAGCTGGTGTAGCATTTTTCTCAATCTCAGGTTCAGAGTTCGTTGAAATGTTTGTTGGAGTTGGTGCAAGTCGTGTAAGAGATTTATTTAAATTAGCAAAGCACACAGCGCCTTCAATTATTTTCATTGATGAAATAGATGCTGTAGGTAGAGCTCGAGGTTCAGGAGTTGGTGGTGGTAATGATGAAAGAGAGCAAACTCTTAATCAGATTCTTGTAGAAATGGACGGTTTTGAGACAAATGAAAAAGTTATAGTAATGGCAGCAACAAACAGACCTGACGTTTTAGATCCTGCAATTCTTAGACCAGGAAGATTTGATCGTCGTGTAACTATTGATTATCCAGATAGAAAAGATCGAGAAGAAATACTTAAGATTCACGCTCGCGGTAAACCGCTCGCTGAAGATGTAAACATTGACCTTATTGCTCACAGAACTCCTGGATTCTCTGGTGCTGATCTTTATTCTCTTATGAATGAAGCTGCGATTTTAGCTGCACGTGAAAACAGAAAGACTGTCGCACAGTTTGACTTGATTCGTTCTATTGAAAAGGTAATGCTTGGTCCAGAAAGAAGAAGTCATCTTCTTAGTAAAAAAGAAAAAGAGATAACTGCGTATCATGAGGTTGGTCATGCACTTGTTGCGTCTGTTCTTCCTTATGCAGATCCTGTTCATAAGATTTCTATAATCTCTAGAGGTAGAGCGGGAGGGTACACTCTTAAACTTCCTGAAGAAGATAGAAAGCTTCATTCTAAAAAAGAATTCTTCGATGATATTGCAATGACACTTGGAGGTTATGTTACTGAACAAATGATCTTCGATGATTTAACAACTGGTCCATCAAACGACTTACAAGTTGCTACAGCTCTTGCTCGCGATATGGTTACAAAATATGGTATGTCTGAAAAGATGGGACCTGTTGCGCTTGAAGGAGAGGGTGGTAAAGCTCTGTTTGGTAAAGGTGTTGGAGATAAAGAATATTCAGAAAGGGTTAGTGCTGAAATAGACGGTGAAGTAAAAAGAATCATCGATGAGGGTATGCAAAAGGCAACTCAAATACTTACTGATAACAGAAAAGTGTTAGACATTGTTGCTAAAAGATTAATAGAAGTTGAGAATCTTGAGAGAGAGGAGTATGAAGCTATTCTTACTGCAAATGGTGTTGAGTTTAGAAGAGAGAAGAAAGACATAGAACATCAGAAATAAACATTGTTTTCGTAGCTGTTTTAAGTTAGTATTTTCTCACCGCGCCTATAGCTCAGTTGGTAGAGCGCAGAGCTTATACCTCTGTGGTCCCAGGTTCGAGTCCTGGTGGGCGCACAAAATGAATGAGTCGGTAATTAAACAAGAATCTTTAGATTTACCTCCTTATATTAGAAAAATTGAGGGCGTTGATGGCTGTATTTACTATGTTATATATGCTAACCATACTAAAAAAACAGAAATCCCGTCTGATTTGTTTGATCAATTAAATGGAATTGCTGTTGAATATCCTGGTATTAATTTTGAGCGGAGTCCTGGTCAAAGTTTAGGTTATGCTGAATATATGGAGCGTAGCTTTGAGCAGTATGCTTCGATTGTTATGGGAGCAAAAAGCAGAAGTCTACCTATTTTTTTCCTGATGTTGTATCTGATGATGCACAAGAAAAAATGTTTGATGTTTTTGATGCTAAAGAAAACAGAGAAGATATTTTTAAAGTTATGAGTACAGTATCGTTGTTGGTTTTTCTAAAAGTTTTGTTAGATAAAAAATCTAGAACAAGACGTGATTTCTTAAAGGTAGGTGGTATGGCACTAGCAACTGGAGTAATGCATGTATATGCAAATATAGATTTGTGGGTAGATGAGTATCAGTCCAAAGTATATGAATCGGGCAATGAATTTGAACAAAAATTAAGAAGGTTTGCTACTAGTAGTATTGAAGTTTTATCACCAGATGCGAATGAGATAGCTTTAACAATGCGCAATTTTTTAATGGCCGAAAAGATATCAGGTTTACAAAAAAGTTATTTTCAAGATCCGAATCATAAAGAAGAAATAATTGAAAAACCTAAAATAGGTATTGTTATTGGTGCTTCTCATACAGGTATAGAAAATGCACTGCAGACGTCTCAAGACAAGAGGTTGACTCTTCTTAGGGGTTTTTTAATGAGAGAGGAATTAAGTAATGAATTATATACTGCAGGTCAGACTAGTTTTATTAGTTGGGATAGTGCAGGAGAAATGCACGGAAATTTTGTCGTTAATAGTAAATTAGTAGAGATGGGTGCTAAGTTAAAAAAATAGCGGAGGCTCGAGTCCTGGTGGGCGCACAAAAACCAGTTATTGACACTAATAATACAAAGTATATATCATGTATTATGAAAACAATTACGAGTATAAAACTAGATAAAGATGTAAAAGAAGAGGCGAGTACGCTAGCAGCTGAACTTGGACTTAATTTAAGTGTCGTTGTTAATGCCACTTTAAAGAAATTTGTAATAGAAAGAAGGGTGACTTTTTCTGTTGAGCCAGAACTAAATACTCAAACTCAAAAAATATTCTTAAAAATTATGGATGACATTAAGAAGGGGAAGAGCCTTGTCGGTCCGTTTGATAATATAGAAGATCTTAAAAAATCACTAGAAGCATAGTTATATTTCATGAGAATTGACTATTACAGAAAATTTAAAGGACTTAGGAGTTTTAGTGTTACAGGAGATGTCCGAGGTTATTTTTATTAAGTTGACTAAGTGATACACTTTTGATACACTTTTTTTATGGCTACAACAAAACAACGTTTAAATATAACTTTACCTCCTGCACTCGATGAAGTGCTCACTGCTCTTGCAAAAAGAGATAATGTTCCAAAGGCAACAATAGCTGTGGATCTACTAAAGAGCGCTATTGAAAGGGAAGAAGATGCTGTTTTATATGAAATTGCAGAGTCTCGCGCAAATGATAAGAATGCTAAATATTTAAGTCATGATGAAGTATGGGAAAAAATTTTGAAATAAAATATCATTCTAAGGTTCCTCATCAAGATTTAAAAAAATTAACAAAGGCTATTCAAATTCAACTTAGGGTAGCAATAGAAAATAAGTTACAAAGTAATCCTATTGGTTTTGGTAAACCACTGACTGGTATTTTAAAAAAATATTTCAGTATCAGGGTTGGTAATTACAGAATCGTTTATGTTGTAAAAGGCTCTATTGTAACTATTTTAGTGTGCGAACACAGATCAACTGTTTACAAAGAAGCAATGAATCGTCTATTCTAAATGCACCTCTTTTTTATTTACTAAACTTTCTTTTATTGCTGGATATTTTTTAAGTGTTGGATCTTCTTCTACTAAATTATGCGCTTCATTACGAGCGGCTTCTACCATTTTTATATTTCGTATAGCTTCCATTCCAAGATCAGAAACACCCCATTGTTTTTTACCATAAAGATCTCCAGTTCCTCTAAACTGTAAATCAAACTCTGCAAGTTCAAATCCATTTTTAGCTGTCTGTAGAGCTTTAAGTCTGTCTATAGATTTTTGGGATTCTGTATCTGAAAATACGAATGCATATGCTTGATGATTGCTTCTTATAACACGTCCACGAAGTTGATGAAGTTGTGCTAGTCCAAACCTTTCAGCACCTTCTATAATTATCATCGTAGCGTTTGGAACGTTAACACCGACTTCTACTACAGATGTTGATACTAGAATTTTTGTTTCACCTTTTTCAAATCTTTTCATCGCATCTTCTTTTTCTTGAGGCTTCATTTTTGAGTGCATGATATCTACTGTAAATTCTGGAAAGACAACATCTTCTATTCTTTTTGCTTCTGCTTTAACTGATTTTGCCATTATTGCCATTTCTTTTGTTGGATCTGGTTCATCTATTCTTGGGCAGATTATATAAGCTTGTCTGCCTTTATTTAATTCTTCTCTTATAAGTTCATAAGTTTCTTGTCTTTTATGCGGTGTAACTATTTGAGTAATAATTGGTTTCCTGCCGGCAGGCATTTCATTTAAAAGAGAAAGATCTAAGTCACCATAAATAGTCAGAGCTAGAGTGCGGGGAATAGGAGTAGCTGTCATAGAAAGTAAGTGGGGAATGAAATCGTCTTTTCTTGCTAACATCTGTCTTTGCATTGTTCCAAATCTATGTTGCTCGTCGATGATTACGTAAGCTAAGTTTTTAAAGTTTACAGACTTTTGTATAAGCGCATGAGTTCCAACCAATATTGGAATTTCTCCATTTGCTACCCATTTTAAAAGTTGAGGTCTTGAAATTTTTGTCGCTTTTTTGGGATCTATTTTTGAAGGGAATTTATAACAACCACTTCCTGTTATTAATCCAATATTTATATTCATGTGTTCAAAGAATGAAATAAAATTTTCAAACTGTTGTTTAGCTAAAATTTCTGTCGGCACCATGTAAGCAGTTTGCAGACGGCCAAAGTTCTTGGTTTTATCTGGGGGAGTCATTGTCACAGAATAAACAGTAGTCGCTGCTACTGCTGTCTTACCAGAACCAACATCTCCTTCTAAAAGGCGAGCCATAGGTTTGCCAGATTTAAAGTCTTCTAGGATATCTCCGATTGATTGCTTTTGCGAAGCGGTAAGTTCAAATGCAAATCTGTCTGTAAACTTTTTAACTAAATGTTGGGCTGTTTGTATCTTGAATGATTGTTTCTTGTTTCTTGTTTTTCTGTATAGTTGTCTCTTTAGTTGTAAAAAAAATATTTCTTCAAAGGCAAATCTTTTTCTTGCTGACAATGCATCATTTTCTTTTTGTGGAGAATGAACCCAAATTAGAGAAGTCTTTAATGTTGGTAGGGAATATGTTTTTAAAATATGTTCAGGTATTGGATCGTTTATATTATCCAATAGACCACTTTTAAAAACTTTTTGTATTGCATGATAAATCCAGTTTGAAGTTATACCTCTACTTTCTGGATAGACAGGATAAATTGTAGACACAGCATCTTTTCCAAAAAGAGATTCTCCTGTAGCTACTGGCAAGTAAGAGACTTGTTCAGTTTTAGGATTATTCATTGTCAGTCTGTCTTTGTATCCTGAAACTTTCCCAGATAACTTAACAAGATTATTTTCTCCAATCATTTTTACAATATATGGCTGATTGAACCATGTCACTTGTATTTCGCTTGTGTCGTCGTAAAAGATAGCAGAAGACTTTGAAACTTTACCTTTAAAAGTTTTACCAATTTTTAAGTCTCTTAATTTTCCAAAGAGAGTTACATCATCACCTTTATTAATATTTTTAACTGCTCGAGATTCTGTTGTGTTGCTGTAGCGAGAAGGGAAGTAATACAGTAAGTCTTGTATCTTTTCTACACCCATCTTTTTAAGAGCCTTTTCTTGTGGAGGTAGCAAGCGGAAATGCTTTTTTAATGGATCTTCGAGGTTCATGCCCTCAAGTTTAACATAGTGAAATATACTGCAAGGTCGAACCTCGTTTTTAACCCAACTTCAAAACAGGGAGTATTTGCTTCTTTCTTGAAACGATACCAGGTAAAACTTCTGTATCACTATCAACTAAACATCCAAATGATGTAGAGATTAAACTCTTTGTAAAATCGTTGTAAGTCAGAGCTGTCGCTTCTTCTTTAAATATATCTACTATAAAAAACAGAACATCGTCTATATCTGTCTCTTTTGCTTTTAATTCATTTATCGCATTTATCAAACCTTCTTTTCTCGCAAGAACAGTTTCTGGAATAGTTGTTTCTACAACTGATACTAAAATGTTTTTATCTCCAACCTCGAACCTTTTACCATCTAAATTTAGAAGACCAATATCACTAAAGTCTGAAACGTCTGACTTCGCTGCGAACATTTCGTTTGAATAAGATGTTATGTCTATATTTAATTTTTTAGCTAACATTTCTGCGATGTCTTTATCGTGTGGAGTAGTAGTAGGGGATCTGAAAGCAAGTGTGTCAGAAATTATGCAAGACAACATAACACCAGCTATATCGTCTGGTAATGTCTCTGTGTGATCGCCCATAAGGTCATAAATGACACTAGCAGTAGATGCAAGAGGGTTCATTGTTACTTTGATAGGTCCTTTTGTTTTAAGTCCTCCTACAAGAAGATGATGGTCTATTATTTGAATAATGTTTGTATCGTTAATGTTATCAGGAAGTTCTTGAGGATTGTTAGTATCTACTATTACAACACTGTCTTCTGGTGTTAGTTCTTCTAGTAAACTTGGTTGTGAAATGTTCCATTTGTTAAGAACAAACTTAGTTTCTTTGTTAAGTTCACCTAGCACAAATGCTTCCGCCTTTTGTCCTGTGTGAGTGTTTAAATACCATGCCCATAATACTGCGCATCCTGCTGTGTCTGTGTCAGGTGACTTGTGTCCAAAAACTTTTATCATATGAAAAGCATGATACACCGATAGGGGATGAAAATCAAAAGGATTTAGAGCTAGAAAGGTTAGGCTTAATATGTTACATTGTCTCTTACTGGAGGGTTGGCTGAGTGGTCGAAAGTACCTCACTGCTAACGAGGCGTCCCGTTAAAAGGACCGAGGGTTCGAATCCCTCACCCTCCGCACATATGTATCAACCGAACGATCTTTATAAACACTATAAAAACCGACTGATTGATAGTGAGTATTCATCTAAGGTTTATGACTTTACAACTAAGATAACTCTTGAGCATTTAAATGCTGCAATAAATCTATGTAAAAGATGGGACGCTGCATTAGATATTGGTGCAGGCAATGGTCATTATCTGGCCGCTTTAGCTGCAAAGTTTCGAAATGCGGTCGGTGTTGAGATTGATGTTATTCCGTCACAAAAGATTTTGTCTGACCGTTACTCAAATATTAATTTTTTTAATGGTGCTATTGAATCCTACTCGACTCAGCAAAAATTCGATTTTATTCTCCTGATGGATATATTTGAACATATTGATGATATAGAATTATTCATGAAGCATGTAAGTGATTTACAATCAAAAGATGGTATTGTTTATGTTGTAACACCAAATCCTCTTTTTTGTGGTCCAGCAGCAGAGTCTGATATTTATTACACAAAATCAGGTTATCATGGTCACCGAGATCACTATACTAAAAATGAGATTATAACAATTTGTCGGAAATCTGGTTATGAACCGGAGCTTATAATTTATGAAGAAACTAAACAACGTGAATGGTACCGACGAATGGTTAAAGGTATTTCTCGACGTGATAAACGTTGGTCAGCTTATTCTATCTACAAAATAGCTCGACCTTTTGTTTTAGCATTTTTGTCACCTATACTTTATATTTTTGAAAAACTATGTTACCGAATCGAAAAAAAACATGAGGCAGATCAATTACAGACTCGATCAATATGTCTAATTTTAAAACGACTATAGTTAAATTTATAAAAAGTACAAATCGATTGTATAATATTGCCTCAAGTGAATACATAAGGAGAAATGGATGAGTGGTTTAAATCAACAGTTTACTAAACTGTCGACCCTTAATCGGGTCCGTGGGTTCGAATCCCACTTTCTCCGCCAAGAAAATAAAGTATCGTATTTAACTTATTTACCTATGTAAGTGGTATGACATGAGTAAGTCAAAAACACGCGATTATTTCGTGTGTTTTTGTTATCATGCGAGAATGAACAATAGTCACTTTCCGAGAATAATGAAATACTTAAAAAGTATTAAGAGTAGGTATTTTAGAGCATTTTCTGCTTTTCATGTATTTGAGACACTTGAAGAATCCATCGCTATTAATGTTGTAGGAAAAGAAAGATCTGAACAAAATCTGAAAGTAATAAATATGTTTGCTGGTTTTTTTATAATGAGCAAAGAGGCTTTTCGTGCATATTTTCTTCTGGAACTTGCGAAATTGTTTGATTCATCAAATCAATCACTTCAGATTAATAAAATAATTAATATTACAGAGAGCAATATATCTAAACTAACTGTTAAGGATTTTGAAGATTTTAATAAAGATAGGGAGTTGTTGAAGGAATTAGTGGAAGGATACAAAGGTATAACTCATGAAAATTTAAAAGAAATAAAAGATCTTTTGAGAAAGGAGCAGCTTGTTATAGATAAGCTTAGGATTTATAGAGATAAACGCTTGGTTCATGATGATATAGATGAACCAGAAATACCTGAAATTAATAGTGCCGAACTTAGATCTCTCTTCGATTCATTTGCAAAAATTATGAACATATTTAGCAAAAACATGAATCATGAATCAACAATGTGGAACCATGTAGAAGAGTCATCTAAATTTGATACACAATATGTACTCGATCATTTATATAGGTTTGAAAAATATAGAATCCAAGAAAATGAAGACGTGGCTAAAGAAGAAATAGAAAAAATTAATAGATTATCTAAGGGTTACTAATTAAGCTACAATTCATATACTGTATATTGTTAGCTTTTTATAAAAATAAAATAAAATGACCCCTAACCCCGAAAAACCAAACGAAAAAATTCCTTTAGAATCACTTCATCCTGATTTCTCTATTTCAGTTGGAGGTAGTTGGATGTGGAATAGAAATCCTTCGCTATATATGGAACATGTAGATAGAAAGGTTATGTTCTTTTTTAGCGCTGAAGATTTAGCAAAACTCGGTGATTGTCCTTCTGTTGCAAAAATAGGGAACAATCTAGATACAGAAACTGCTACACAGTATCCTTACACTGCTTTTGTATATGGAAATCAAAACAATTCTGATGATCTCGTTTCATTTGCAAGAAAGTTTAGTAATCCTCAAATGATTGAAAGTTTAACTAGCACATGGGTAAGTAGACAGAATGCGAAAGTAACAAAATTGTAGTTTTTATAGAGCTCTACAAAACCTCAACAAGAACTTCGTGACGAGACATCCATGGCAATGTCCAAGGTGAGTCGTATCCTGCGTATTGAGGTTCTCCTATAGTTTTTATATTGTCACGACTTAGTGCTTGTAATAGTTCTTGTTTCTTTTCTTCTACACGTTCACTACCGCGAGACCAAGAGAATCTTATTGCTGCCATTTTCTTTTCTGGGATAGTGACTATTTTTACTCTTTCATCTTTTGGGGTAGGGAGTGTTTCGAGTGTGTAAGATTTAGGCATACCAAAAGATATTGTATGTGAGTCTCCGTTAATGTCAGCTGTAACAGGAGTTGTCATTGCTATTGATTCGCTTACTTTTTGTTCGACAACAGGAGCGGTCATTGCAATACTTTCTTTTTTAATATTTCCACCAAAGATATATCCAGCTACAATCCGGAAACCTTGATTTAGTGCATCTTGATAAGATCCTTGTACTGTTGTTTGTGCAACAATGTGTGCAGGGTATAAGCGTAGCTCATAATCTTTTTCTGTTTTTAAAACAGAGTATTGTGTTTGTTCAATGTGTGATGACATATATGTGTATAGAGACCAGATAATAAATATTGCAAAAATAATTATAAATATGCGATTCACTTTGTTTATATTACTACATATGTAATTTAACATATACTAAAATCTGTCATGGTATAATCAACTCTATGATCCTACCGAAAAAAGCCATCATAACAGCAGCAGGGAATGGTACTAGATTTATTCCTGCAACAAAGGCTCAGCCTAAAGAAATGCTAACAATTATTGATAAGCCTATCATTCAGTATTGTGTAGAAGAGGCTGTGGCTAGTGGTGCTAAGGATGTCATCATTGTTACAAAGAAATCTGGTCATGCAACTGAGAATCATTTTGATGACAACTTTGAGCTTGAAGAAATGTTGCGGGAAGCGGGGAAAGATAAATATTTAAATGAAATAAAAAGAGTTTCTGATTTAGCAAACTTTATTTTCTTAAGACAAAAAAGATCTATGCCATACGGAAACGGTACTCCGCTTAAGATTGCATCAGATCTTGTTTCTGATGAACCTTTCTTTTATATGTATGGTGACGATTTAACTTTATCAAAAGTTCCTGTGTGTCAGCAGTTGGTTGAGGTGTATAAAAATAATCCAGATGCAGTAGCAATACTTGCTGCGCAAAAAGTTCCAGATTCTGAAGTTCATAAATACGGTGTAGTAAAAATTAAAGAGGACACAACAAATCAAGTAGAAAGTTTTGTTGAGAAGCCAAAGCTTGAAGATGCTCCCTCAAACTTGGCAGTCTTTGGACGTTTTCTTTTTACTCCAAAAATTCTGCCGATTATTGAAAAGATGGGAACAGGTAAAGACGGTGAACTTTGGTTGACTGATGCTGTTAACGAATTAGCACAGACTGACAAAGTTTTGGTTCATGAAATAGAAGGTAAATGGCTTACTACAGGAGATCCTCTTAACTATTTTAAGGCATCATTTGAGTTTGCGATGGAAAGGGAGGACCTGCGTGATGATATTATAAATTATGTTAAAGCTAAATTAGCTGAATAAATATGCACTGGTTTTTTATCGCAATAATCCCTCCAATACTTTTTGCACTTGTTAATCACTTGGACAAATATTTGATCTCTCGATTTAAAAATGATGTTACATCATCAGAAAGGGGAGTTGGAGGTCTAATTTTATATTCAACATTGTTCTGTGCTTTTGCTGCACTTTTTGTTTTTATTTTTCTTGGAGGAAATGTTTTTCTACCTATTTCGGATATTGTAATATTATTTTTTGTTGGATTTTCTGGTGTTTTTGCAACTATTTTATATATATATGCAATGGAGAAAGATGAAGCATCAATTGTTGCGCCTCTTTTTCAGATGATCCCTGTCTTTGGATTAGTTCTTGAGTATCTTATTTTAGGAATAATTCCATCAGCAATACATATTGTCGGCTCATTTATCATAGTTATTGCTGGTATTGTCCTTGCTACAGAATATGAAGGATTAAATGTTAAGCGTATTAAAAATAGCATTATATTTTTAATGCTCGGATCTTCTTTCTTCTTCTCAATTATAAGTATCTTGTTTAAGTATGTGACAAAGTCAGCAGAAAATTTCTGGGTTTCATCTTTCTGGGAATATTCATCTTGGGCAATTATTGGATTATTTCTGTTTGTTTTTATAAAAAAATATCGAGTAGATTTTTTGAAATCTCTTAAACATGACGGGCATTTACTTTTTGGTATAAACATTGCTGGTGAAGCGGTAAATACAGTAGGGAACTCTTTGGGAAATTTTGTGGCACTTCTTGTACCTGTTGTGCTTGTTTATAGCGTTGAAGCCCTTCAACCAGTTTTCATTTTTCTTTTTGGTATTGCAATCACAGTATTTTTTCCAAAGATTTCTCAAGAAGATATTTCAAAGAAGGCATTGCTCAAGAAGGGAATACCAATTTTGTTTATGATTTTGGGAACTTTCTTGATACTTAGGTAAAAATTTATATGAAAAAACAAATATTTATAATTCACGGTGGAACAACTTTTAAAAATAGAAATGATTATTTAAATTTTTTAGAAAACAAGAAAGTTAGTATTGATAAAAAGACCAGCTGGGCTCTTGAGTATTTAGATAAAAAGTTGGGAAAAGATTTTGACATTATTAGACCTCGCATGCCATTGCAAGAAGATGCAAAATACGAAGATTGGAAAATATATTTTGAAAGATTTATACCTTATTTAAAAAATGGAGTTATCTTAATAGGGAACTCTCTTGGTGGAATATTTTTAGCAAAGTATTTATCTGAAAATAAATTTCCAAAGAAAATTGCTGGTGTTTTCTTAATAGCAGCGCCGTTTGACAATACTGTTATTGGTGAAGATTTGGTTGGTGGTTTTTACTTAAAGCCTGATCTTTCTTTACTTCAAAAAAGTACAAAAAATTTATACTTAATGTTTTCAGAAGATGATCAAACTGTACCTGTTTCTCATGCAGATAAATATGAAAATAAATTGCAGAAGGCTAATATAATTAAATTTAAAAGTAAGAACGGACATTTCAAAATTGATGAATTCCCAGAAATAGTTAAAATAATAAAAAATATATAAAATTTAATGACTGAAAGATTTACACCACAAGCAGAAACAATAGACAAATATGGAGTATGGCGTCCTGGAGTATTTCAAAGATTTTCTGGAGATTTAAATTATGGTGGTTCTACTGAAAATTTTAAACAAGGTATGGGGCTTGAACCTAAAGGAGTTCATCTAAAGCTTTTGGCAAGAATAGACCGCTTGGGTAGGTCTCTTAAAGAAAAAATGTTACCGTCTAGGTTTCTTATAAAACTTTTAAGACAAATAGATCCAAATGCAGATCCGCATGATGTGATAAAAACTCAACTACAGCACACAGCAAATGTTGTAACTGTTGATGAGGAATTTTTGAAACTTAATCCAGAACAAAGAATACAAGCTACTTTAGCTACAGACGGACTTATTACTAATATAGAAAATCAGCCTCTTTATATAACAGCGGGGGATTGTGCTCCTGTGGCAATATTTGATCCTGAAAATAGAGCGATAGGACTTTTCCATTCTGGGTGGGAAGGTACCGCTAATTTAATTTCAATAGTCGGTATAAAAAATATGATAGAGAAGTATGGTAGTAATCCAGAAGATCTAGTTGTTTCTATTGGTCCATCAATAGCGCCAGAAGATTATGAAGTAGGTGAAACCGTGCGCACTAAATTTGCAGAAAATTATTCTCCTGAAGAAATAAGTATTTTATTTACATCACATCCACAAGAAGGAAAATATTTTCTAAATGTGCCTCTGGCTATAAAAATTAAATTAATTCAAGCTGGTGTTAGGGAAGAGAATATTGAAATATCACTACATTCAACTTTTAAAGAAGGTAGTGTTTTTCCTTCAGCACGTAAGGCTGAAGGCGTGCAAAATATAGATGCATCTATATTTCTTATGAGTTTGGCGAAAAGAGATTAAGAGGTAATTTATATATTTAGAGGTAAGAAGGTTATGTTAGATAAAGATTTGGCTATGCTTTATGGTGTCTAAACTAAAGTCTTAAATCAAGCAGTAAAAAGAAATATAGAAAGGTTTCCAGAAGATTTTATGTTTCATCTTACTAAACAAGAAGAATCAAACTTGAGGTCACAATTTGTGACTTCAAATTACGGAGGTAGAAGAAAGACTATTAGAGTTTTCACTGAGCATGGTCGATGCTTACGCAGATTTGAGAGAAAAAGTAGAAGAAATGGAAAAGAATAATGAAACTAATTTTAAAGAAATTTTTAGAATTATCAGACTAATTATTAAGGAAAAATCTAAACCAAAATCAGAAATTGGATTTAATCTTTAGTTGATTAAGTTCTGTTCAGGAGTATACTTTCTAAATTATTTTAACAAGGGCATTTTAATATTTTATGAATAAGTTTATATCTCGTGTTTCTGACAATTGGCGTGCTGGTCTTACTGTTGCGCTTGTTTCGATACCTTTATCAATATCTTTAGCGGTTGCATCTGGTGCTACTCCTGCAATGGGTATTATCACAGCTGTGTGGGCAGGTATACTCGCAGCTATTTTTGGTGGAAGTAATTTTAATATAGTTGGTCCTGCGGGAGCATTGAGCGGTATTTTAGCCGCTTTTTCTATAACTAACAGCATGGAGGCATTGCCAACACTAGCTATTCTTTCTGGTGTTTTCATCTTGATCGCATATCTTTTGAAATTAGAAAGATACCTAATACTTGTGCCAGCTACTGTAATGCATGGTTTTAGTCTTGGTGTTGCGCTTATTATTGGTCTTAATCAAGTTAACTTTGCTTTTGGACTTGAAAATTTACCGAAGCATAAAGAATTTCTTAATAACATATTTGAATCATTTAAAAATATACAGCAAACACAACTCGGTACGTTTGCTGTTTTCTTATTGTTTTTGATTGGTTTGTTTTTATTAACTAAATTTATAAAGAAACTTCCAGCAATAATTATGCTAACTCCTGTTGGTATTTTAGTTGGTTACCTTTCTGTGTCTGGAAATTTACCTTTCGCTCTCAAAACGTTAGGTCAAAAATTTCCTGGTGATTCTATAAATTTATTAAACATTCCTCATTTTGTATTTGAACCAAGTATTATAGTTGTTGCAATTGGAGTTGCATTCGTCTCTATTCTTGAAACCCTTATTTCAGCAAAGATAGCAGATATTATGACTGATACTAAGTTTAATGCACGCAAAGAGATGTTTGGTTTAACATTAGCAAACTTTGGTTCAGGATTATTTGGAGGTTTACCTGCAACAGGTGTTTTTGTAAGAACTGGTGTAAATGTTCGTTCTGGTGCAAACCATAAAACATCAGCTGTAATTAATGCTGTAGCGACAGCTGTAATATCTATATTTATATTTAAATTTTTTAACTATATACCTTTAGCTGTTATCGCTTCTATCCTAGTATTTGCTTCTATAAGAATGGTTGAGTTGGCGCATCTTAAAGAGCTCTGGAAAGATGCTAGAAGAGATTTTTGGCTCGCTATGTTTACTGCATTTGTAATGGTTATTTCAGATACCGTTATAGGTTTATTGGTTGGAACAATGCTCGCACTTCTTTTCTTTGTAGAAAAATTAGCAAAAGGTCAGTTTGAATTAACAACAAACAACGCTAGTCATCAAATGATGCATCGCTTTTACGAAGAATCAACAGACTGCTTTAGTGATGAAAGTGATGTGATTGTTTATTCAATGAAGGGGGAGCTGGCATATATAAATATTGAAGCGCATACAGAACGTTTGGAAAATAAGCTTAAATCATTTAACACGATTATATTAAGAATGAGAGAGTTGGCATATATAGATATAGAAGGAGTTCATGCATTTGATCATGTTGTTAAGTATTTAGAATCAAATGGAAAGAAAGTTATGGTTTCAAGTTTAACTAAACCAGTTGAAGCAGAATTAGAGAAGAGTGCTACATATAGAACACTTAAAGAAAAGAAGCTTGTTTATCCTAATACAAGAGATGCACTTAGAGATTTAGGTTTCACTAACTTTGAAGCAGCACTTTAACCCTAGTGTGCAACTGTAATTGCAATTACACTTTTCGCTCCAGCTTGTTCTAAAACCTTTTTGATTTCCAAAAGCGTAGCACCTGTTGTGTATACATCATCTATAATAATAATCTTCTGATCACTGACAACTGATAACTTGTTTAATGTAAAAGCTCCCTCAAGATTACTGAGTCTTTCTTTCTTATCTTTAATATCATGCTGATTTTTTGTGTGTTTATTTTTAATTAAAATATTTGGCATATAATCTAATAAAGAATCTTTGTCGTTTTTAATTATTTCTTCACATAAAAGTTCTGTTTGATTAAATCCTTTTTCACGTTTCTTTGTTTTTGATATTGGAATTGGAATTAAAATAGCTTTCTCTTTTGGTATTTTTTCATAAATAATTGGCCCCAATATCTTTGCTACATCTTTATTTTTATAAAACTTTAATTCCCATATAAGTTCTTCAATAAATTTATCTTTATAATTAAATATAGAATATATAAAAGGATGGGTAGGGGACTTTGCTTTTTGACACTTTTTTAATAAATCTTCTGGACTCATTTTTTTTATATTCTTAGCGACTTCACTTGGTGGAAAGACTATATCCAGAAGTTTTTCACTGATTTTTAACAAAAAACTGTTTAAAAAAACTTTTCTCATGGTTCTTCATGTTATAATATTGTGCAACATATAAGGCTATGGCTATTCAGGATTTCTTTAAAACATTTTTAACAAAAGAAGATACCAGTGTACTTGGTATTGATATTGGCTCCTCCTCTATAAAGGTAGTGCAGGTTAGTAAGAGAAAAGGGCAGGCAGTACTAGAAACATATGGAGAGCTTGCTCTTGGCCCTTATGCTGGAATAGAGATTGGTAGGGCAACTAAGTTGGGCCCAGACAAAATAATCGAAGCGATAAAAGATATTTTGAAAGAAGCTAACACTTCAACGCCTCAATGTGCTGTAGCAATACCAATGAAATCAAGTATGGTTTCTATTATAAAGATACCTACACTCAATGAAAAACAGCTTGCAAGTATGATTCCAATTGAGGCAAGAAAGTATATACCGGTACCAATTTCTGAGGTTACCTTAGATTGGTTTGTAATTCCAAAAATGAAAGAGGAAGTTGATTCAAATCTTGTTTCACAAGAAGAAACAAAGGCTGAATTTTTTGAAGTGCTTGTTGTTGCTATACATAATAATGTATTAAATGACTATGGCGTTATTGTTTCCGGCTCACAATTACAAGCATCATTTTTTGAAATAGAAATGTTTAGTACTATTCGTTCCGTTCTCGAATCTGGTGACAAAGAACCTGTTATGATTTGTGATATAGGAGCAGGTGCAACTAAGCTTTATATAGCCGAAAGGGGAGTAGTTTATGATTCGCATATAATAAGTCGTGGTTCTCAAGATATAACTCTAAACATGTCAAAAGCGATGAGTATAGATGTATCATTTGCAGAAAAGTTAAAAAGAAATTTTGGTAAAAATACAACAGAACAGGATGCTCAAATAAAAGAAATAGCAGATCTTGTGATTTCTCCTATATTTAGTGACATTAATACTGTCATGCTTAACTATCAAAAGAAGCGAAATAAAAATATCTCAAAGGTAGTTCTTATTGGTGGTGGTGCAATGCTTGATGGTGTACAGCAAAAAGCAGAGCAACAGCTTGGCGTCAAGGTTGTTGTAGGGGATCCATTTTCAAAGTTGCAGGCACCTGCTTTTTTATCTGATGTTCTAAAAAGGACAGGTCTTTCTTTTTCTACGGCAATTGGTTTGGCAATAAGAAAATTGCAGGAGATGGATTAAAAAGGAAAAAGGAAAAAAGAAATCGGGAAGAGGAAATAGGTAGCTGTGTTTATAAAAAAAGTTTGCACTTCTGAACTTGATGTTATAATAAACACAACTTATTTATGGAGCCAACATTTAAAACATCTTTCATTCCAAAGAAACCTATTCAGCCATCTCTTGATGCAAAGGTTGAGTATAAAGCTGGTATTAATTTTTTCATGCTAATTGCAATGATTCTTTTTATTACAGCAATAATTCTTTCTGCTGGAGTTTTTGCTTATAAGTTTACATTACGCAGTGCTATAGAAATGCAACTTCGTAATCTTGAAAAAGTTAGACAATCATTTGATCCAGCTTTTGTTATTGAGGCTAACCGTCTTAATACAAGAATAGATAATGTTAATAAAATACTAAACAATCATTTGTCTCCTTCGTCTATATTTTCACTCCTTGAAGAGTTCACTCTTCAAACTGTTTCTTTTAAGAGATTCTTATTTAAAGATGGTGAAGATGGTTCAATAAAAGTTGAAGCGAGTGGTGAAGCAGATAGCTTTAGGTCGATTGTTCTTCAGTCAGATAATTTTGGTCAAAGCGGGTATATGAGAGATGTTCTTTTTGCTGGTTTAGAGCCAAATGATAAAGAAAATATTAATTTTACAATGGAGGCATCGATAGATCCTCAATTAGTTTTATATAGAAAAAATCTAGTACCTATATCTGTTCCTGATGTTGAGCCGGTCGATCAACCAGCTGAAGATTTAGGTATTTTTGGAGAGACACAACAATAAAAATATGCAAAGATATACACCAATCATTCTAATAGTAGTAGCAATAGGCCTTTTCTTTTTTGTTATTGATCCTCAATATTCAGAGATACAGAAGATACAGAAAGAAAAAGAAGCAAACGATACCATGCTCTCTTTATCAAAAGACCTGCAGAGTAAGAGAGACAAACTCAGAGCGTCTTTTAATAATATAAGCGCTAATGAGAAAGATCAGCTAAGAAAAATACTTCCTGACACTGTAGATAATGTTAGACTTATTTTAGATATAAATAATATTGCAGAAAAATACGGTATCACTATAAGAAATATACTAGTTGAAGGTGGAGATGTTGAAGAACAGGGAAATACACAAGTAAGCGAAGTTGTTCAAAGTGACTTATCGAATCAAATAGGAACAATATCTCTTAGCTTCTCTGTATCAACAACATATGAAGTGTTTACTGAGTTCATAAAAGATCTTGAGGAAGCGTTGCGTATTGTCGATATAAAAAGTTTAACAATAGAGGCAGGTGATCGTGGATTTATTAATTATAGTGTTACTCTTGATACTTATTGGCTAAGATAATATGTTTACAAAATATAAAAAAATAATAGTTATAGTCTTGATATCGGTTTTATCTTTTTTTGTTTATTCGTACTTTTTTGGAGGAAGTAAAGATGAAGATCTTCTAAAAAGTGTATCTAATACACAGAGTGGCGCAGATGTTATAGGTTCAGAAATTATCCAGTCTCTTAATCAGATAGAAACTCTACAGCTAGACAGATCAATATTTGAGGATCCTGTTTATCGAAGTTTGGTTGACCATAGTCAGCCTATACCAAAGGAACCTGTTGGAAGAGATAATCCTTTTTCACCTATAACAATAAGGGTTACCGAAGATACTGTATTAAATATTCCTAAAGCTACAACAACCACAGACACAGCAGTTAAAAAGCCTGGAGTAAATTAACACATGAAAATATTAGATTTTTTATTACAAAAAAAAATTATCTTACAAGAAGACATTAATTCTATTAAAGAAGAATTAAGTTCTGGCGAAATTAGTTTTGATGAAATATTAATTAAACACGGTGTTATGCCTGCTGACCTCTTAAGCGCTAAGGGTGAATTTTACGGTGTTCCTTTAAAAGATTTAAGCACTGTTGATATACCATTTGAAATTTTAAAGTATATTCCAGAAGAGTCAGCATCTCATTATAAGTTTATTCCAATAGGTTTGGTTGATGGATTTTTAGAGGTTGGTATGGTTAGACCTGATGATTTGGAAGCTCGAGATGCTCTTAACTTCATATCTTCAAAAGTAGATTTACCTTTTAAAATTTTTATTATTTCTGAACAAGATTTTAAAAATTCTTTTGGTTTTTACAAGGGGCTATCTGGTCAAGTTACAAAAGCTCTTTCAGAACTTGATTCTGATGAAGGAGCAGCTGATGCTGAGCTTGAAGCCCAACTAGCTAAGGATAATTCAAAAAAAGGAATACCTGTAAGTGGGGATCAAATAACAGAAGATGCACCTGTAACAAAGATAGTTGCTACAATTTTAAGATATGCAGTAGAGGGTAATGCATCTGATGTTCATATTGAGCCGATGAGAGAAAGAGTCAGAGTTCGTTTTCGAGTTGATGGAGTTTTGAGTACGAGCTTGGTTTTACCTGTTAAGGTTCATAATGCAGTTGTTGCTAGAATAAAAATATTGGCAAAGTTAAAACTTGATGAAAAAAGAAAGCCACAAGATGGTCGTTTTTCTGCAAGAATAGAAGGAAGAAAAATAGACTTTCGTGTTTCTACATTTCCTTCGTATTATGGAGAGAAGGTTGTTATGCGTATTCTTGATCAAGAAAGGGGTGTTAAAAGTATTTCTGAAATAGGTCTTAGTCCAAGATATTTAGAGATGTTAAAGAAAGCCATAGAACGACCTTATGGAATGATTCTTATATCAGGTCCAACAGGTTCTGGTAAGACAACTACTCTTTATTCATTGCTAAATGAGTTGGACAAGGAGGGTAATAACATCCTGTCTCTTGAAGATCCTGTTGAATATAGTGTTGAAGGAGTAAGTCAATCTCAGGTTCATGCTGAAATAGGCTATACATTCGCAACAGGTCTAAGAACAACTCTTCGTCAAGATCCAGATATCATAATGGTGGGTGAGATTCGTGACGGTGAAACTGCAAAGCTTGCCATCCAAGCTGCTCTAACAGGTCACTTGGTTTTATCAACCATACACACCAATTCTGCTGTTGGAATAGTTCCACGTCTTATTGATATGGGTATTGATCCATATTTAATACCACCAACTCTTATATTAGGTATTGCACAGCGTCTAACTCGTTTAATTTGTTCTGGAACAGGAATCTCTACTCCTGTTGAAGGAAGTATTAAAGCAATGATAGATAAACAGTTTGAGGATTTACCAGAGGCTTTTAGAGATCAAATTCCGACAGAAAAAGAAGTTCTAAAGTTACAGCCTACTTCTACTTGTCCAAATGGAACACGTGGACGTGAAGCTGTATTTGAAATGTTTGAAATGGATAAAGATGTTGAGAAAGTAATTCTTGAAAATCCAGTTGAATCTGAAATTTATAAAGTTGTTAGAAGCAAAGGAATGATAACTATGAAGGAAGATGCAATAATTAAGGCTTTACGAAGACAGATTCCGTTTGAAGAAGTTAACAAACTGTAATAGAATTACTTAAAATATATTATGACAACAGACTCTGAAACAAAAAAAGAATTAATTGTGCTTGTGGATGATGATTCTTTTCTGATTGAAATGTACATGCTTAAATTTAAAAAAAGTGACTATGAGGTATTGAGTTTTACAAATCCTAAAGAATGTATTGAAAAATTAAAAGAAGGCCTTAAGCCAGACATCATTTTATTTGATGTTGTTATGCCTGGTATAGACGGATGGACATTTGCAAGACAGATAAAAGATCAGGCGCTTGCACCTCAAGCTAAGTTTATCGTACTGTCTAATCAAGGACAGCAGGAAGATATAGATAAGTCAAAAGATTTAAATGTTGATGGATATATTATAAAAGCACTTAGTACACCATCAGAAGTTGTACAGAAGGTTAAAGAACTTATAAAATAATAATATGGATTACAAAACTATCTTTACAACATTAATAGATACTGTAATAAAGCAGAGAGGTTCTGATCTGCACTTGTCAGAAGGTAGACATCCAACAGTTCGTGTAGATGGAGAGCTTATACCTCTTTTAAATCAAGAAGTTTTAACTAGTAAAGATACTGAAGGACTTTTATTACAAATGATAACTCCTGATTCAGAGATAAAATTTAAAGAAGAACAAGAGCTAGATTTTGCTTATCAACATACAGACGGAAATAGATTTAGAGGTAATGCGTTTGTTCAGCAGGGTAAGTTTGGTATAGTTTTGAGACTTATTCCAAAACAAATAAGAACAATGGAAGAACTTAACCTTCCTCCTGTTCTTGAAACTTTTGCAAGAAAGGAGCAAGGTTTTTTTCTGGTTGTGGGCCCAGTTGGTCAGGGAAAGACTACAACTCTTGCTTCTATGGTTGAGTTGATAAACACAGAAAGAGCCTCTCATATTGTTACAATCGAAAATCCAGTTGAGTATGTTTATGAACAAAAAAAATCAATAATAGATCAACGTGAAGTCCATACAGACACTAAGGATTTCGGTACAGCGCTTATTAGTGCATTTCGTCAGGACGTTGATGTTATTCTTGTTGGTGAAATGCGAGGTCCAAAGACAATAGCTGCAGCTGTTACTGCAGCTGAAACAGGACATTTGGTTATGTCTACTCTACATACAAACAATGCATCACAAACAATAGACAGAATCATAGACTCATTTCCTTCTGGTCAACAAGATCAAATTAGAATCCAATTAGCTAGTTCACTTACTGCTATATTTTCACAGCGTTTAATACCAAGAATATCCGGAGGAATGATTCCTGCATACGAGTTACTTATAAATAATAATGCTGTAGCAAACTTAATTAGAGAAAGAAGAACACATGAGCTAGATACAGTTATAGAGACAGGTTCAGATCATGGAATGATAGATATGAACAGATATTTAGCAGAACTTGTTCGTAAGGGTGAGATTACGGTGGAGAATGCTTATATGCATTCTTTACAGCCAAAGATATTAGAGAAGTTACTATAAAATTATGTTATTCGTATACCAAGCAATAGACCAAGAAGGGAATTCAAAAAATGGAACAATAGAAGCCATAAATGTTGATGTTGCTATATCTTCTTTACAAAGACGTGGTCTTGTTATATCTAGTATAAATTCAGCTGAGGAAAGTGGTTCTGTTTTTAGTAAAAGTATTCCTATTTTTAATCATGTTAGTAATAAGGACATTGTTATTTTGTCTAGACAGATGGCTACGTTGTTTGAAGCTCAGATTTCTGCACTGCGTGTATTTAAGTTATTAGCAAGTGAAAGTGAGAATCCAACCCTTGGTAAAAGGCTTGCTGAGGTTTCTGAAAGCCTAGAAGGTGGTAGTCCTATATCTGCTGCGCTTGAAAAGCATTCTGATGTTTTTTCTACATTTTATGTGAGTATGGTTCGTGCAGGCGAAGAGTCAGGAAAGCTCGATGAAGTATTTGCGTATCTTGCTGACTATCTCGATCGTAGTTACGAAGTAACACAAAAAGCTAAGAACGCTCTTATATATCCAGCATTCGTTATATTCACATTCTTTGCTGTTATGATTCTTATGCTTACATTGGTTATTCCAAAAATTAGCGGAATTCTTGTTGATTCAGGACAAGAGATTCCTACATATACAAAAGTTGTAATAGCTATTTCAACATTCTTTGTAAATTACGGAGTGTTTCTTTTAATCGCAATTATTGTTGGGATATTTTTCCTTATTAGATTTACAAGAACAGAAGTTGGTAAGCACTCATTTGATGCATTTAAACTAGATACACCATATATAGGCGATTTGTATAAAAAACTTTTCTTGTCTCGTATTGCAGACAACATGAATACAATGTTGGCGTCAGGTATTCCTATGATTAAGGCTCTTGAACTTACAAAGTCAGTTGTTGATAACAGGGTTTATCTAGATATTATTGAGCAAGCAACAGAAGACGTTAAGGGTGGTACTTCTTTGTCAGAAGCATTTAGTAAGAACAAACGTTTCCCTAATATTTTTATACAGATGATTAGAGTTGGTGAAGAAACTGGTAATCTTGGAGAAATACTTGCTCGTCTAGCTAAGTTCTATAACAGAGAAGTGGTTAACGCTGTAGATACTCTTGTTGGTCTTATTGAACCAGTTATGATTATTCTTCTTGCTGTAGGTGTAGGTACTCTTCTAGCATCTGTTCTTATTCCGATTTACAACATTAGCGCGACTTTCTAGGTAAATCTTTATCATACACTACGGTTGACAGGTTTAAGTATAATCTATATTATATATCCATTACGACGAAGAGGGACCCAAACGGCTAACTACCTAAGGGGCCCTTTTCATTTAGATTTAAATTATTTTCTTTCTAATATCTTGGTTATCTAGATAATCATAATATTCAGAACCAATTTTCTTATATAAAGAAGACGCTCTGCTTTTGTTTGGGAATAATATTTTTTTAAACCTTTTTTCTTCAATTAAAAATTCAACCAACATTTTATAATCCCCATCTCCAGAAATTAAAACTATTTGTTCAAAATCTTCTTTTTTATATAACTTTTTCATTACATTGAATACTAAATCGGTATCAACATTTCCTTTCTTTTTACCTAGCATAGCAGAGCTATGTTCCTTGAAAATTAATATAAATCCAGCATTTTGTATCTCTTCGTATAATTCCTGATGTTTCTCTTGTATACAACCAAGAAAGTAGTAAGCTTTTTCTACAGAATATTTCTTTTCTAAATAAATCCTAAATTTAGTTAAATTAACTTTCCATGGTTCATTTCCAGATTTGGTTCCCATATATAGATTCTGACCATCAATAAAGGCAATATTTTTCATTAAAATTGATTGTATCAAATTAACCTAGTGAGACTAATTCCCACAAAACACTCTCTGTGTGATTTTAAGGTTGAGTCTCTAGAAGTTTCTTATATCCTTTAGTGAAGTGAGATATGGGAACAATTTTTGCTAGAAATTCATATGCTGGTACAAATTTTAATATGCCAAGAGTAATCCATCCATATCGATTCTTTGTACTACGATGAGCAATTTCAATTCTCGGCCTGCGCCTTCTTTCATATCTTTGCAGTGCTTTTTCTATCTCTGTTTCTTGATATGCAGACATTAGTTCTTGGGCTAAAACATAAGCATCTTCCATTGCCATTGAGGCTCCAATACCTGCAAAAGGTTCCATGGCGTGAGCGGCATCACCAATAAGCACAACTCTTCCTTTTACCCAATTTTTCATTTTAACAAAACGTATATCTGACGGTACTAAGTCTTCTGCTTTTATAGTATTTAAAATTTCTAAGACAATTGGAAAATGAGAAAACTTTTCTTTTAGTCTAGCTATTCTTGTTTGAGGATCATCAAACAATCCTGGCTTTTCAGGTGCAGTTAAAACCATACATGGAGAGTATGGATCATCAAAAATATTACATATTAGGCTACCTCTAACATATTCAAACACTGTCTCGTCTATTCTGTATTTATCTGGAATCCAAGAATACCAAACCCTGTTTCCTGTGAATGAAGATGAGTCTATATTAAAAGCCTTTTTTCTAACTTCTAAGTTTAGACCATCAGCACCAACAACAAGGTCGTATTCCGTGGTTGTTTCATCAGAGAATATAACTTTAACTTTAGCAGTACTTTGCTCAATAGAATTTACAGTAGTTCCTAGCTTTATATCGACACCTGTTTTATCTAAAAGAATATTATGAAGCTCAGCTCTGTTTATATGGGTATATGCAGATTCATATTTTTTATAAAAATCTTCAAAGTGGTATAGCTTTAATTGTTTTCCATTAGAAGAAGATAAAAAATAATTTTTAAATCTTTTACCTGACTTATCAAAGTCATCATCTAAATCTAGTTTTGAAAGTATTCTTCGACCTACATCCCAAATACCAATAGTAAACCCGAGATGTTTCCAGTCAGTAGTTTTGTCTATAATGTCAATTTCGAATCCCTCATGGTCTTTTAGAAAAGCTGCTAGAGTAAGTCCACCAATCCCAGCTCCGACAATAAGAATTTTCATATACGAGAATTATATACTATATATTTAACACAAAACACTCTCTGTGCTAATATCTCTTTCATGAGTAATAGTAAATACACACCAACAATTGGTCTTGAGATTCATGCAGAATTAAAGACAAATACAAAGATGTTCTCAAATTCAAAGAACGATCCTGATGAATTTTCTCCAAATGTAAATATAAATCCAATAGACCTTGGTCATCCAGGAACTCTTCCAACTATAAACAAAAAAGCAGTTGAGTATGTAATACGTGTTGGGCTTTCTGCCGGAGGAAGTATTGCTAACTTCACAGAGTTTGATCGCAAGCATTATTTTTATCCAGATATTCCAAAAGGTTATCAAATAAGTCAGTACAAGTATCCAATAGTTTCTGGTGGTAATGTTGGAGGCGTTGAGCTAACAAGAATTCATTTAGAAGAGGATACTGGTTTGTCTAAACATGATAGAGGAAACTTTAGTTTAGTTGATTACAATCGAGCAGGAATTCCTCTTATGGAATTAGTTACGGAGCCGGTTATACATTCTGCAAAAGAGGCTAGTGATTTTGCAAAAACTCTTCAACTTCTTTTACGAACACTTGGTGTTGCAGATGCAAACATGGAAAAGGGTGAGATGCGCGTTGAAGCTAACATTTCTGTAAGTGATACAGACAAGCTTGGTACAAAAGTTGAAGTAAAAAACATCAACTCATTTAAGTTTGTTGAGAAAGCTATTGATTATGAAATAAAAAGAATGACAGAACTGCTTGAAGCTGGAAGGGGAGATGAAATAGTTCAAGAAACTAGAGGTTGGGATGAAAGTACATCATCAACATTTTCACAAAGAAAAAAAGAAACAGCGAATGATTATAGATACTTTCCTGAACCAGATTTACCAAAGATGATGCTACACGAAATATTTGATTTAGATCAGATGAAAGCATCTCTGCCAGAGTTACCTTGGGAAAAGAAAGAAAGACTTTTGAGTGTTGGGTTATCAGAAAATACTGCTGATATTCTTAATTCTGACTTAAATTTAGCTTTGTTTTTTGATGAAGTTGTTGGTAATGAAACAGATAAAGATTTAGTAAAATTAGTATCTAACTATATTACTTCTGATTTACTATCTTTGTTAAAAGAGGGTACATCTATGCCTAGTGCTACAAATTTTAGAAAGTTAATGGATATGGTTAAGGCTGGTGAAATTTCTTCTCGTGGAGCAAAAGACATCTTAGCTATTATGGTTAAAGAAGATAAAGATCCTGCTGTAATTTCAGAAGAAAATGGTCTTTCACAAAAATCAGATGAAGGTGAGCTAAAAGCTATTATAGAAAAAATAATTTCTGAAAACGAAAGTGTTGTTGCAGAATACAGAGCTGGTAAAGAAGCGTCTCTACAATTCCTTATTGGTCAGGGCATGAAAGCTACAAAGGGAAGTGCCAATCCGCAAGTTCTGAAGAAGCTATTTGAGGAAGGGTTGAAATAAAACATGTCAGAAAACTCACCAAATATAGATGCAACAAATACTACTCCAGAAGAAGGAGATGATATTTGGAGAAGAAGGTTATTTCATGGGCGTAATATAGAAGGAGGAAATGTAGCCCCAGAACTAAAATATGCACACGATCTTTTAAATTTCATTAGACAAGAGTCTGACAAGTTTAAAGGTATTACAATAATGGGCTCTACTTTGAAGGGGTATGCTTTATCAGATTCAGCTATACAAGATGAAAAATCAGATAAAGAAATATCCGATCTTGATATTGGGCTTGTTGGTGTTGAAGATGATCCTTTATATTATGATACTTTTCTTGAATTATATGAAGATTTTAAAAAATATCGTTTAAGTTGCGGATTACCTTTATTTAAATTGCAGGTTGTTGCAAGGACTAATATTTGTAAGTTATCTAATGAAAATTGTAGCAGAATAGCATCTCTAGTGGATAATCTCGCAGCTTTATTTTTCCCAGGATGGGGTGATCTAAAAAGTTCAAGGGATTATATAAAGCAATATGTTAGTATATTAAATGAAGAAGAAAAGGAGTATTGGTTTGATAAAAAAATAGCATATATCAACCATTACTTTTCTGCTACAAGATGTACTCCATTTAAAACAAAGAGGTTTAGTAGAGGCTTTGTTAGAGGCGAAGATTATGGAGATTTTAGTGATATAACGTATCGTTTAGTTGAGAAAAGAATGCACTTTTTATTTGATCCTGATTATAAGCAGTGGCTTCAAGAAAATATGGTGGATGGCGAATAATATCTGCTATAATATTCCTCATATTGTCAGTTAATTAATTTTTATATGAAAAAAATCCGAGTTGCTATAAATGGTTTTGGAAGAATTGGTAGAGCGTTTTTTAAATTAGCAAAAAATAGACCAGAATTGGAGGTTGTTGCAATAAACGATCTTGGAGATGTTAGTAGCTTAGCGTATCTTCTTAAGTACGACAGTGCTTATGGTAGAGCTTCATTTGATGTTGAAGCTAAAGACGGAAGTCTATTTGTAGATGGAGAAGAGATAAAAGTTGTCGCAGAAAAAGATCCAAAAGCTCTTCCTTGGAAAAAAATGAAAATAGATGTAGTTGTTGAGTCTACAGGTTTATTTACAAAATTTTCTGATGCAAGAATGCATATAGAAGCTGGTGCAAAAAAGGTTGTAATCTCTGCTCCTGCAAAAGATGAACCAAAAGACAACACTGAAGCAACTATTCTTATGGGTATCAATGATGAAAGACTTTCTACTTGTGATGTGACTTCAAATGCATCTTGTACTACAAATGCAGGTAGTCCTCTTATGGTGATACTTGATGAAGCTATTGGTATAGAAAAAGCTTTACTTAACACAACTCACGCGATGACAGCTTCCCAGGCTGTTGTTGATTCTCCAAATAAAAAAGATATGCGTGAAGGTAGAGCAGCATCTCAAAACTTAATTCCTGCATCAACTGGTGCTGCTATTGCTGTTGGTAAAGTTCTAACACAATTAGATGGAAAGTTTGATGGAGTTTCTGTCCGTGTTCCTGTTATTGTTGGATCAATTGCTGATATAACATTTGTTGCAAAGAGAAAAACTTCAGTAGAAGAAGTTAATGAAATTTTAAGAAAAGCAGCAAAAGAAGAAAGATGGCATGGAATATTTACAGCAACAGATGAGCCTTTAGTTTCTCAGGACATTGTTGGTAATCCGCATGCAGCTATCGCTGATCTATCTTTTACAAGAGTTGTTGATGGTGACCTGGTGAAAGTTATGTCTTGGTATGACAATGAAGTTGGGTATTCTAATGTTTTGGTTGAACACGTTGTGAGAACAGGAAAGGGGATATAGGTTATGAAGCAGAAGAGATATTGGCTCCGAGAGGGATTAATTGGTTTGATAATTGGAGTTTTCATTTCGGTCTTATTTAGCTTAAGAGATTTTAATGGAGATACTATTCCTCTGTATTCAGAAGATATGCCTGACTTTATTATAGATGTAGTTCTTTCTTTATTACCTTTGGGTATTTTTGGTGTTGTTGTAGGTCTTATAAATGGAGAAATTCAAGATAGGAAAAAATCAAAAAATCTTAAAATAATTATGAAGTAAAGGTTTCTTGTTAGTTCTTGTTGGGGGTATGATTTTTGGTATCTGTTAAAAGATTTTAAAGAATGGAATATACAAAAAAGTGATCTGCATGAAAATAAGGTGCGAGTGTTTTTTCATGAACGAGAAGTCTGGTTTGCAGCTCTCGGTTCAAATATTGGTTTTGAACAAGATGGAAAAAATCGAAAATATTTACGACCAGTTATAATTATAAAAAAGTTTAATAGTGAGGTATGTTGGGTGGTTCCTACAACCAAGAAAGATAAGAAAGGGAAATACTATTTTAATTTTTCTTATAAAGAAAGACAGTACACTACAGCGATTTTGTCACAAATGAGGTTAATTGATAGTAAAAGATTCATTTATAATATTGGAATGATGAAAGAAATAGATTTTTTAGAAATAAAAAAACGTCTCAGTTCATTTCTGAAATAAGACGCTTTTTGTGACCCCTTTCGGGGAGGGCCGAAGCCATTTGTATGTAAACAATAGCATATATATAAAATGTTAACAACAAAACCCTTCAGTTTTTCTTTAACTTAAAAATGCTATAATGAGCGCAAATGGATAACGCACAAAATATTACGAAAATACATATAGGAGCAGATCATGCTGGTTTTGATTTGAAAGAATCTATTAAAGATTTCCTAGAAAAGTCTGGTTATGAAGTTGTTGATCATGGTGCATTTGATATTGATCCTGAAGACGACTTTACTCAGTTTATAGAACCTGTTGTTAGAGAAGTAGCACAGGATCGTAATTCTCGAGGAATAATTTTGGGTGGATCTGGTCAAGGAGAAGCAATGTTTGCAAATCGTTTTAATGGAATTAGAGCTGTTGTGTATTATGGCGGTTCTGATTTTGTTGATGATAGAGATGGTATGGGAATTTTGGCATTATCAAGATTTCACAATGATGCAAATGTTTTGAGTTTAGGTGCTAGATTTTTAACAAATGAAGAAGCTGAAGAAGCAGTTGAGGCGTGGCTTGGTTATGAGTTTAGCGGTGAAGAAAAATATGTTAGGAGAAATGAGCAGATGAATGAATTAAATTAGTCATTAGAAAATATGAAAAATAAAATACAAATCATTCCAACAGTAATGCCAGAAGATTACGATGATTTAGTTGAGAAAATAGGCTTTGTTTATCATCACGTTGATTCTGTTCAAATAGATGTTATGGATGGAAAGTTTGTTTCTAGTATAAGTTGGCCATATTCTGATAATTCTCATTTTGAAAATATGATGAAACAGGATGAGGGTTTACCGCACTGGGAAGATTTAGATTTTTCTGTTGATCTTATGGTTTCTAATCCACAAGAAGAAGTACAAAAATGGATTGATGTTGGCGTTGCTGAAGTAATTATTCATATAGAAAGTTTAAATGGTGATGTTGAGTTTGTTAGAGAATTAAAAGAGCGAGATGTTGTAAGTATTTGTTTGGCTATCGGTGTTGATACTCCAAATGAGGAATTAGAAAAATATGAAGGTTTATATGACAGTGTTCAGTTTATGGGGATTAAAAAAATTGGTTATCAGGGAGAGCAGTTTGCAGATGAGGTGTTAGAAAAGATTTCAGACTTTAGACTTCAGTATCCAGATATTCCTGTAATGATAGATGGCGCTGTAAATGAAGAGACAATAAAAAGTTTAGTAGAAGCCGGGGCAACACTATTAGCAGTTGGTTCTGCAATTTTTAAAAATAGTGATGCAAAGGATGCAATAAGAGAGTTGAGAGAGTTAGTAGTAAATAGTTAGTAGTAATATGTCAGAAGAAAATCCTGTTAAATTTCCTAGCATAGACGAACTTAAAAAACTTTATAAAGAAAGACTAGATAGAATACTTTATAGAGAACTTACCCCAAAAAATATAACAACATTTGCAGATGATGCGCTAAATGATTTGATTGCTTTGAATGAAGACATATTAGAACAGTATAGAAATAATCCGGATTTTGTTTTGCCAACCACCAAACAAAAAGTACAACAACAAGAAAATGATGCATATGCACAGCTTGAGTTAGAAAATATACAGGAGATTCTTGAAGCGGTGGATAAGGTTGGAAAAAAAATTAAATCAATGCAGTTATATGTAGAAAATCAGTCTGAATCAGTTGGTGTTGTTATTACTCCTCCTGAAAGAAGAGGAATTAAAACTGGTTCAGGGGCAGGTATGCCTTTAAAGCCAGTATCTCCTAGACTTTTAACCCTTGTTTATTTATTAGATACTGATTTAGAAATTTCTAAAGAAGGCGTTCTAATTACTTACGGAACTGTTACTCCAGACATGATGAGAAAGACCCCTTATGTAAGAGTAGAAGTTCCTGAACTAAATAGAGTTGTCTATATTTGTGATGAGGAAGGAAATGCTAGTTATATTTTTGATACTAAAGAACTAGAAAAACATGGACTTTCTTTAGAAGATATCGACATAGATAGTAAAGAAGACAAGAATATTTTAATTGATAAATATCCTGGCATAGGTATAAGAGTCATGCATAGAATAAAAAATTGGAGGCATAATATCCTTAATGCTATTTCAGGAGTAGAGGGGGGTATTTCTGTTAACAGATCAGAATTTTCAAAGAAGAAATGGCTTTCATACGAAGATTTTATAAGAGAAGTAAAAGCTGCTTATGAAGCAGAAACTGGTGAAAAAGGTGATTTAACAGATTGGTATTTTAGATATAGAAAGGAAAATAATAAAGAATTAGTATGGCCATCTCATTATAATAAGATATATGGACCTTCCGGATTTAAAAATTTCAGAGAGATTGTCGGTCTTGTATTTATTTCATTTGAACAATTTAAAAAAGAAGTAAAAGCTGCATATGAAGCAGAGACTGGTGAAAAAAGAAATATATTTAAATGGTATTCTAATTATAGAATAGCGAATGGTAAGGAGTTACTGTGGCCAGGTACTCCTAATAAGACATACAGAAATGAAGGTAAAGAGGGTGAAGAAGGTTTTGTAAATTTTAGGGAAATAGTTGGTAGAGGATGGTTATTATACGAAGATTTTCGAAGTGAAGTAAAAGCCGCATATGATTCAGAGACTGGTGAAAAAGGTGATGTTCTAATATGGTTTAATAAATATAGAAAAGAACATGGTAAAGAATTAGTATGGCCTAGTAGTCCTATTGTTCAATATAGAAAATTTGGTTTTACAACACTTACAGAATTAGTGGGAATTAAATAATTATAAAATATGTCAGAGAAGTTAGAAATTAAAAAGCCTATAGAAACTGAAGGTAGAGATTGGAAAAAATATATGTGGCTTTGGCAAAGCTCTGGGGGAGAAAAAATAAGATACAATAACGAAGATGTAGACATTGTTAAAGCTCATTTCATGTATATACAAGATTTGTTAGCGTTTATTCAGAGTAGAACTGGAGGTAAAAAAGATTCTCCAATTAGGGCAATTTCTGTTATGGGATCAACTTTAAAAGGATATGTAAGTCTGGAGTCTGATCTAGATGTTGTGGTTTATTACAATGATGAGCAGTCTGTTGAGAATTTTGGATTTTACGATATGGTTGATTTATTTGAGCAGTCACAAAAGGAATCTGATAAACCTATTTTCTCAATTGATCAGATTGCTATATATGATTTAGATAATATAGATGTTGCTATTGGGGGAAGTCAGAATGGTATAAAGGAAGATGGGGCAGAACTTTTGACTCCGCTTGCATGTCAGATTTATATGAAGGATGTCGCTATTAGATTATTTTTTCCAGGAGTTGGTGATATGAAAAAGTTAAGAGATAGAGTAAGAAAATATTTTATGGAAAATAAAGAAATAGATCGGGTTGTTTTGATTATGTTGCGTAATGATTTAATTAGTCATCTTTCTATGGGAGACGATAAACTTAGGAAGAGGTTGTTTAATAATCCTGAGAATAGGGAAGATTATGATTCTTTTATACAGACTAGAAATTCCTCAGCTATTGAGCGTTTTGGAGTGATGTATTTTGGTGATAAGTATAAAATTGCGGATTTATAAACAGGTGGTAGATAATTAATGTATAATAATATTAATGAAAAATCTTACTGACGAAAAATTTTCAGACTTAGTGGTAAATAGTTAGTAGAGATATGTCAGAAGAAAATTCTATTAAAATTCCTAGCATAGAAGAACTTAAAAAACTTTATAAAGAAAGATTGGATGGAATACTGTATAGAGAACTTACTCCAAAAAATATAACAACATTCGCAGAAGATGTGCTAAATGATCTTATTGTTTTAAATGAAGAAATTTTAGATCAATATAAAAGTAACCCAGTTCTTGTTTTACCAACTATTGAACAAAATGTGCAAGAACAAGAAAATGATGCATATACACAGCTCGAGCTACTAAATATACAAGAGATTCTCGGAGTAGTTGATGAAGTTAGGACAAAGATTAAATCAATAGAGATATATATAGAAAACGAAGCTAAAGTAGTCGATGCAATTATTACTCCACCGGAAGCGTCAGGATTAAAAATTGAAGCTGGCTCAGGGTCGGGTATCGATGATAAAAAGTTGGTACCTAGATTAGTAACCCTTGTTTATTTATTAGAGACTGATTTAGGAGTTAATAAAGAAAGCGCCACTATTACTTCAGGTATTGTTACTGACAGTATGATGAGAAAGACTCCTTATGTCAGAGTAGAAATTCCCGAATTAGATAGAGTTGTTTATATTTGTGATGAGGAAAGTAATGCCACTTATATATTTAATACTGAAGAATTAGAAAAAAATGGATTATCACTAGATGATATTGATATAGATAGTAAAGTAGATAAGAATGATCTGATTAAAAAGTATCATGGAATAGGAATAAGGATAATTCAGACAAAGAATTGGCGAAGATTAATTTTTAATGCTTTATCAAATGATGTAGTGGTTACTGCACAGCTAGTGGAAAAAAAGACATCAGAGTTTATTATGCAAGAATGGCTTCCATTTGAGGAATTCAAAGTAGAAGTTACAGAGGCGTATGAAACAGACACTTCTGACAAAACTGATATAAGAAAGTGGTATATATCTTATAGAATTAAAAATAAAAAAGAAAAGTCTTGGCCAGGTGTGCCTGGTAAAATATATAATGAAGATGGATGGGCAGGTTTTCGTGATTGTGTTGGTAAAAAGTGGCTTTCATTCGAAGAATTTAAAATAGAAGTTATGGGTGCATATGAAACAGATGCTGCAGATAAAACTGATGTAAAAGCTTGGTATAGATCTTATCGTACAAAAAATGGAAAAGAAAAAACTTGGCCGTCACACCCAGATACTGTTTACCAAAGTCATGAGTTTACGAGCTTTCGTGAGTTTTTTAGCAGAGAATGGTTATCATTTGAGGAATTCAAGGAAGAAGTAACAGAGGCATATGAAACAGACACTTCTGACAAAACTGATATAAGAAAGTGGTATAGATCTTATAGAATTAAAAATAACAAGAAGTTAATTTGGCCAGGGGACCCTCCTGTAGTCTACAAAGAATCTGGATGGAAAAGTTTTTTAGATTTAGTTGGAAAAAAATAATATACTTCCTAATACCTACTAACTATTTTCTAAATACGATACAATATACTCAATGAAAAATCTTACTGACGAAAAAGTTTTAGAATTACAAAATAAAGCAAACGACGTGCGTATTTCTATTATCGAAATGCTAATTGAAGCGGGGAGTGGTCACTCAGCTGGTCCACTTGGTATGGCTGACATTTTTACTTACTTGTATTTTCATGGATTAAAGCATGATCCTAAAAATCCAATATGGGAGGAGAGAGATAGATTAATTCTTTCTAACGGTCATATTTGTCCTGTGCTTTACGCAACAATGGCACATGCAGGATATTTTGAAGTAGAAGAACTTCAAACACTTAGAAAATTTGGTTCAAGACTGCAAGGTCATCCACATAGAGAATATTTACCAATGCTGGAAAATAGTTCAGGTCCGCTTGGTTCTGGTTTGTCGCAAGCGGTAGGAATGGCTCTTGCTACAAGAATAGATGAAGGTAGGACTTCTAATAAATTTATATATTGTTTAATGGGTGATGGTGAGCTTAATGAGGGTAATATTTGGGAAGCAGTAATGTTGGGTGCTAAAGAAAAACTTCATAATATAATTGCGATAGTTGATAGAAATAATATTCAGATAGATGGTTTCACTGAAGACATAATGCCACTTAACTCTTTAGCAGATAAATGGAGAAGTTTTAATTGGCATGTCATTGAAGTTGATGGACACAATTTTGAAGCAATTGATGATGCAGTAGAACAAGCTAAGACAATGTTTGATATGCCGAGTGTAATCATTGCTCATACTATTCCAGGAAAAGGTGTAGATTTTATGGAGAGAGATTATCGTTGGCACGGAGATCCTCCAGGAAAAGGTCCAGAAGATAAAGTTATTAAAAACAAACAAGCAGACGAAGCCCTTAATCAGTTGCGAACATTAGGAGGTAAAATAAAAAGTGAAAGTCAATAATATGCTTAATCAAAAACAAAAACTTAATCCTGAAATTTTTACTGACAATGTTCAGGCTTTACCTATTCGTGCTGGATTTGGTGATGGTCTTTTAGAAGCAGGGGAAAAAGATTCTAATGTAGTTGGTCTTTGTGCTGATCTTGTTAAGTCTACAAAGATGGATAAGTTTGCCGAAAAGTTTCCTGAAAGATTTATAGAAATTGGAGTTGCAGAACAAAATCTTGTGACGGTTGCTTCTGGTATGGCAGCGATGGGAAAAATCCCTTTTGTATCTAGTTATGCAATGTTTTCTCCTGGTAGGAATTGGGAACAAATTAGAACAACGATTTGTTACAACGATGTACCTGTAAAAATTGTTGGAAGTCATGCAGGTATTTCTGTTGGTCCAGACGGTGGAACTCATCAAGCAATAGAAGATTTGGCTCTTATGAGAGTGATTCCAAACATGGTTGTGATTTCTCCTTGTGATGCTCATGAAGCAAAGAAAGCTACAATTCTTGCTGCAAAAACAAAAGAACCAACATATATTCGTTTAGCTCGTGAAGCTACGCCGGTTATTACAACAGAAGATAGTCCTTTTGAAATAGGTAAAGCACAAATATATTTTAAACCAGAAAAAGGAAAGTCTGATGTTGGAATTATTGCTACAGGTGCATTGGTACATAAAGCTTTAGTTGCGGCACAGAGTTTAGAAGATGAAGGTGTAAAAGTTACAGTTTTAAATGTTGCTACTATTAAACCTTTAGATGAAGAAGCAATTATAAAATTAGCAAAAGAAGCTGGAGCAATTGTAACAGTAGAAGAGCATCAAGTTATTGGAGGTTTGGGAAGTGCTGTTGCTGAATGTTTAGCTAAAAATTTCCCAGTGCCGCAGGAGTTTGTTGGTGTGCATGATAAATTCGGTCAATCAGGCCCTCCTGAAGATTTATTAGAACATTATGGTATGAGTGTTGAGTATATTATTGAGGCTGTGCAGAAGGTATTGGGGAGGAAATAATTTCTAAAATATAACTAAAACCCTATCCACAGGGCACTTTTTTAGGATATGTTAAAATGTCCGACATGAAAGGTAAAAGTTCTAAAAAAGAAGATAAAGTTGTTACGGAGTCTTATTTGGATAAGGCTTTGAGTGTTTATGTGACAAAGGAGTATCTTGACTCAAAAAACTATGTAACACAATCGTATTTAGAATCTAAGCACTATGTTACAGAGGATTATTTAGATAAAGTATTAGAGATTCGTTTTGATAAATTTCGTAAAGAATTTCGTGAAGAATTAAACGAAGACTTTTCTAGGCAGATTGGTGTTATGGTTGAAGAAATGACTCACAGAATGAAAGCATTATTCCAAGATGTTAAGTCTCAAGTAAGGACACATGACAATTGGCTTTCTGATCATGAACAAAGAATTTTAAGTTTAGAATTAAAATAACTAAATCTCCTTAACTTCGTATCCAGCAGGTCTCTTTCTTAATAGCTCTTCTAGCTCTTCTTTATGTAAAAGTCCTTTTTGTGCACCAATTTGTTGTACAACACTCATAGAGTTTATTGGTCCCCAATAAAGTGCCACTTCTAAAGTTTTTCCTAGAGCTAAAGCAGAAGTTACTGTACTAGAGAATGCATCACCTGCACCAGTTCTACTTATTGGTTCTTTCGGATCTGGATACATTGGTACAAATAAAAACTTTTTACCATCATAAGCGTATGCACCATTTGGTCCATCTGTTATAACTGGAATTTTTGGTCCAACATCTCGCATCATCTTTAATAAAACTTTCATGTCATCTTCTGTAGTTTTAAGAATTTCTTTCGCTTCTTCTTTGTTACAGAAAAATAAATAAGACAAATTATAAAAATCTTTAAGCTTTTCTTTACCTAACTTTATTTGAAATGTGCCTGGTTGAAATGCGAGTTTAGTTTCAGGATTCTTTTTTAAATATTCTGCAATTTCTAAATGATAATTAAGAGAGTTAGAAGCAACAGAACTGAAATATAAAAATCTTGGAGCAGGTTGAATATTTGGGAATTTATAAGGCCATTCTGTATGTTTTATTAAAATGGTTCTTTCTGCACCAAGACGAAGTACGTAATGATAGTTAGAAGGCAAATCTTTATGTACTTTTACATAGTCAGTTATTATTCCTTGTGTTTTTAGTGTTTGCATTTGTTCAACACCAAACTTGTCATCACCCATATCAGCAACAAGAGCAGACTTTAATCCTAGTCTATGTGCGGCTACAGCAGCATTTGGACTATTTCCAACAGCTGGAACAACTACGACATCTTTATATGGAATCTTTCCTCCAAAGTTCATGCAGAGTTCTTTGTTTTTTTCTGGATTGTCAGTTTCAACCCAAGCTTCTACTAGTTCTATAAATGCATCTGTAACAATGTCTCCAACAGCAAGAAAATCAATTTGTTTTGAATTCATGGGAATATTGTAACATATGATATAATTTTTTTATGAAAACATTACGCGAATACATCACAGATGCAGATCAGAAAGGGGTAGCTATTGGACATTTTAATATTTCAAACTTAGAAGCATTACATGGAATATTCAATGCAGCGCGAACTTTAAATTTACCTGTGGTTATTGGTGTATCAGAAGGAGAAAGAGAATTTACTGGAGTTGCTGAAGTCGCTACATTGGTTAAGGCTTTGCGTGAGACTTATGATTATCCGATATTTTTAAATGCAGATCATACGTATTCATTTGAAAAAGTTAAAGAGGTTGTAGATGCTGGTTTTGATGCAGTTATATTTGATGGAGCAAAACTTTCTTTTGAGGATAATATTAAAGAAACAAAAAAGTGTGTTGACTATGTTCGTTCGTGTGGAAGGGATGTTTTGATAGAGGCAGAATTAGGTAACTTAGGTCAATCATCAAAAATTCTAGATGAAATACCTGAAGGTGTTGCTACAGATGAGTCTTTCTTAACAAAGCCAGAAGAAGCAAAAACTTTTGTTGAACAAACAGGTGTAGACTTACTTGCTCCTGCTGTTGGGACTTTGCATGGAATGTTGCGTTCAGGGGTACAGCCAAGAGTTGATATTCAAAGAATAAAAGATATTCGACAAGCTGTTGGAATCCCACTTGTACTTCATGGTGGTTCTGGAACTGCTGATGAGGATTTTGTTAATGCCGTTAAAGCTGGAATTTCTACAGTACATATAAACACTGAAATAAGAGTTGCGTATAGAGATGCGTTAAGGAAGTCACTTCAAGATAATCCAGATGAGGTTGCTCCTTATAAAATATTAAAACCTACAGTTCTGGCGATTGAACAAGTTGTTCTTGATAGATTAAAACTTTTCAATGGTATTAAATAATTTACAAAAAGAATTACAGAAAGTTATTGAAGGGGAAGTAGTCTCCGATGAGGTTTCTTTAAAAAAATACAGCCGTGATGCTAGTTTATTTGAGGTCACACCTCAAATAATTGTTTTTCCTAAAAACAGAAAAGACGTCCAGAGTGTAATAAATTTTGTAAATAATAATAGACATCAATACAAAAATCTTTCTATAACAGGTCGTGCAGCAGGTACAGATATGACAGGTGGTCCAATAAATGAAGGGATAATTTTAGATTTTACTAAATATTTTAAAAAAGAATCGGTTAATCTTTCTAGAATGACTGCGATTGTTGAGCCTGGAGTTTTTTATAGAGACTTTGAATTAGATACTCTGCCTAAACAAGTTTCGATGCCTGTATATCCTGCATCGAAATCTCTAGCAGCATTAGGTGGAATGATTATGAATAATTGTGGAGGTGAGAAGTCTTTGAGATTTGGACAGATGAGAAATTTTGTAAATGAAATAAAAATGGTTTTAGCTAACGGTAATGAGTATGTTTTTAGAAAATTGTCTATGTCTGAACTTGAAAAAAAGATGGAGCAGACAGATTTTGAAGGAGAAATATATAAAAGAATGTTTGAGCTTGTTTCAAAAAATTACGACTTAATAAAAAATTCAAAACCAAAAGTTGCAAAGAATTCCTCAGGATATGCTCTTTGGGATATTTATAATAAAGAAGAAGGGACTTTTGATTTATCACAACTGTTTGTAGGTTCTCAAGGAACTCTTGGAATTATGTCTGAAGCAGAAGTTAGACTTGTTGAGACAAATGAAAATGAAAGGCTAGTAGTAATGTTTTTTGATAGTTGGTCAGATTTGCCGTCCGTTGTAAATGATATTTTACCTTTCAGGCCAGATAGTATGGAAACATTTGATGATACTACTTTGAAGTTAGGATTAAGATTTATGCCTGAGATTGCAAAAAAAGTTGGTAAAAACTTATTTAGCTTCATTATCGATTTTATACCAGAATTTTTTATAGGTATAAGAATGATGGGACTTCCTAAGCTCATAGTGCTTATTGAAATAGCTGAAAAGACAAGCGAGGAAGCAGACAAAAAAGTTGCAGATATATCAAGAATGCTTCATTCAAAAAATATTATTTACAGGGTTGCTAAAGATAAAGCTGATGCAGAAAAGTATTGGATAATGAGAAGAGAAAGTTTCAGTCTTTTAAGAGAAAAAGTTAAAGATAAAAAGACAGCACCGTTTATCGAAGATTTTTGTATTGATGAAAAGAAGATGCCAGAATTTTTACCAAAATTAATATCAATTCTAAAAGAACATAAAATAGTAGTTAACATAGCTGGACATGCTGGTAGTGGTAACTTGCACATAATTCCATTAATGGATTTATCTAAAAAAGAAGAGCGAGACAAAATTCTTGTTGTGTCTGATAAGGTCTATTCTCTAATAGTAGAATACGGTGGTTCTATAACTGCAGAGCATAATGATGGAATAATAAGAACTCCATATGTTGAGCAGATGTTTGGGAAGGAGATGTATAATATTTTTGAAACAGTTAAAGATATTTTTGATCCAAATAATATGTTTAATCCAGGTAAAAAAGTTGGAGGAAGTAAGGAATATATGGATAGTCATATTATTAAAGGGTAGGGTTTATTGCCATTTTTACTCCTTTATGTATACTAATACCCACTATGTCACAAATTAAGGCTTTAAAGAGAGGTGAAAATGAGGATGTAAAATCACTGCGAACACAGGGTATTGTTCCTGCTGTTGTTTATGGTCCAAAGCAAGAAGCTATTTCTATTAAAATGGAGGCTAAAGAGTTTGAGAAAGCTTACAAGCTATCTGGTGAATCTACAGTCGTTGATCTATCAGTAGATGGAGAATTTCATGATGTTTTGATACATGCTGTTGATAGAGATCCTGTAAGAGATACTGTTACACATGTTGATTTCTACGCAATTGAAAAAGGTAAGAAAGTTAGCGTTTCTGTTGAACTAGTTTTCTCTGGAGAATCTCCTGCAGAAAAGACTCTTGGTGGTGTACTTGTTAAAGTTCTACATGAAGTTGAAGTTGAAGCTATGCCTAAGGATCTTCCTCATGAACTAACAGTAGATTTATCTATTCTTACTGATTTTGAAAAGCAAATATTAGCAAAAGATATAGCTTTGCCAGCCGGCGTTGAATTAATGATAAATCCTGAAGAAGTTGTTGCACTTGTTCAGGCTCCTAGAGGTGGAGTAGAAGAAGCACCTGTTGAAGCGGTTGATATGTCTAAGATTGAAGTGGTAGGAAAGAAGAAGGAGGAAGAAGAGGTTAAAGAATAAACACAAAATCCTGAATAACTCAGGATTTTTTATTTATAGCTGGTATAATAATTGTTATGAATAAAAGAGGTTTTTTTATTTTGCTCATATTGTTATTTTCTCTAAATATTTTTGGAGATTTTTCATTTAATGCATCTGCTCAATCAAGCGCGCCTGTTTGTGAAAATGAAGACGAGTTAGATGATTCTCAAAAAAAGCTTTGTGATGATTTAAAGGAAATTGAAAAAGAAGAAAAAGAAGTTCAAGCAACTTTAAATATTCAAAAAGGTAAGACAGCTACAGTAGAAAGGGAGGTTAATATTCTAAGTGGTGAAATAAAAAGTGTTCAGCTTTCTATTAACAAAAAGAATCTTTTAATATCAAACTTAGGAAATGATATAGCTCTAAAAGATCAGACAGTTTCTGCTTTAAATCAAAAAATCGAAAATGGCAAAAAATCCATAGTTCAACTTATTAGAAAAACCAATGAAATGGATAATGTATCTCTTACTGAGATATTGCTTGCACATGAGAATATATCAGACTTTTTTGTGGAAGCTGATGAATACTTTTTAATACAAGATTCTTTAGAGCAGCTTTTTGCTGAAATTAGAGAGATCCGTGGTTTAACAGAAGAAGAAAAAATAAAGCTTGAACAAAAGAAAAAAGCGGAATTAGATTTAAAGGCAGAAATAGAAAATCAGAAGAAAAATGTTCAAGTTAAAGAGTCTGAAAAGAAAAATATATTAGCGTTAAGTAAACAAACAGAGCTTACTTATGAACAAATTTTAGCCGAAAAGCGTGCTAAAGCTTCTTCTATCAGAGCGGCTCTTTTTAAATTGAGAGATAGTGATGGTATTTCTTTTGGTGATGCTTTGAAATATGCCCAAGAATCATCAAGGAAAACAGGGGTGAGAGCTTCTTTTATAATGGCAATTCTTAAACAAGAGTCGGATCTTGGAAACAATGTCGGTGCATGTAACTTGGCAAATGATGCGCCTGAATATAAGTGGGATCGAATCATGCCTGGTCCAGAACACTACGCTAACTATGTCGCTAATGGCAAGTCTTGTACTGGAGCAGCTTCTCCTTGTTCTTGGAGAGATGATCAGTCTACATTTAAAGAAATAACTTCTAAGTTAGGATTAGATTATTCTTCTACGCCTCTTTCTTGTCCTATTAGAAGTGTTAGTCCGTGGGGAGGTGCTATGGGACCTTCTCAGTTTATTCCTACAACATGGAAGTCTTATGAGTCTCGTATTGCTCAAACTTTAGGAGTTTCAACTCCAAACCCATGGAATCCTGAGCATGCATTTATGGCGACCGCTTTATATTTACAAGACTTGGGTGCTGCGGGTGGAGGTTATAGTGCAGAACATACTGCAGCTGCAAAATATTATGCAGGTTCAAATTACTCGTCTGGTCCTGGTCAAAGTTACGGTACTTCTGTTATGGGACATACAGCAAGTATGCAGCAACAAATCGATTTCTTGGGTGAGGTTAATTAAATCTAATTACCCCAAGTCGGAATCTCTAGTCCCATACTTAGAGCGACAGAGATATTAAGAATAGATAACACAAAAGCTAAAACTAGAATCATGGAACTACTAGTGAGTTTATTTTTATTTGAATTCTTTTCGATAAGTATAGAGAAAAACATAGGCAGGATAACGACTATGGTCATTGGCCAAGATATTAATAGAAAAATCGCTACACTTTCATTTAAATCAAAATTTAGAAGGATTACTATTAATAAATTTATTAAAATACCTGCAATGATTGAGCCTAAAATATACCCAAAATTTATTATTCCTTTTGTCATAATTTTATAAAAATAAAATCTATTGATCATTTTATCTTGATTATAGGCCCAGTGCAAAGCTTGATTTATCACTCTCGTTTTGTTATAGTCGTTTCCACATGAAAAAAGATATACATCCTAAATATTCAACAACAACTCCTGTCACATGTGCTTGTGGTGCTAAGTTTGCTGTTGGTTCAACAAAAGATGAGATAGAAGTTGAAATCTGTAGTAACTGCCATCCTTTCTATACAGGTCAAGAAAAGGTTATGGATACAGCTGGTAGAGTAGAAAAGTTCAAGGCTAGACAAGCAAAATCTGCTAAAAAATAACTAAAAACTAACAACATCCTGAAAATTCAGGGTGTTGTTTTTTTGTTATGATATATAAATAAGATATGGAAATAGATTTAAAAAAATACAAAGAAAGTCAAAAAACTCAATTTTTAACTACTGAGGTTGAGCGCCTACAAAAGCAGGAGTGGGAGCTTTTAGCTATGGCAGGAGACGAATCCATGAAAGACCTTATTGATGATGAGATAAAGCAAATTCATGAGCAAATTAGTGCAATTTTAAAGCAAATGGACGATATTTTGAAACAAGAAGAGGATGAGGAACGTTTTCCTAATGAGATCATACTTGAAGTTAGAGCTGGAGCTGGAGGTGATGAAGCTTCTATTTTTGCTTATCAGCTTGCTCAAATGTACATACATTTTGCAGAAAAAAATGGTTGGCAGGTTTATAAACTTTATGAATCTACCAATGACATTGGTGGTTATAAAGAAGCTAGTTTCGAAATAAAAGGTTTTGGTATATATGAAAAACTCAGGTTTGAAACAGGTGTTCATCGAGTCCAGAGAATTCCTGCAACAGAAAAGCAGGGAAGAGTTCATACTTCTACTGCGTCTGTTGCTATTTTACCTATTAGAAAAAAGACAAATGTTGAAATAAAACCAGACGACATAATAATGGAATTCTCTCGTGCTGGAGGTGCTGGAGGACAAAACGTTAACAAGGTTGAAACAGCTGTACGCCTTGTTCATAAACCAACAGGTCTTGAAGTTCGTTCTACAGCTCAACGTAGTCAGTTAAAGAACAGAGAAATGGCTATGAGTATTTTGATTGCTAAAATCGAGGCATTAAAGGAAGAAGAAGAGGCAAAAAAGTACGCCGCTGATAGAAAAGAGCAGGTTGGAACAGGTGATAGATCAGAAAAGATAAGAACTTATAATTTTCCTCAGAACAGAGTTACGGATCATCGTATTAAAGAATCTTGGCATAATATAGAAGGAATAATGGCTGGTGAAATAGACGAAATGCTAGAGGCGATAACAGGTAATAGGGAAGAGGAAAGAGGTCACCAAGATTGATTTTTACTATTTCCTGTTTCCTATTTCCCATTTACTAGAGAGTCTTGATTTATATATATCTTTCTGTTAGACTCTCTCGACATGTCACAAAACAAAACAGTAGAAGAAATGTTTGCAGTAGGGGCTCATTATGGCTATGCAAAGTCACGCCGTCACCCAACGGTTCTTCCTTATATATTCGGAGTTAAGGGTGGAGTAGAAATTTTCGATTTAGATAAAACTTCTGGTTTATTAGAAAAGGCAAAAGAATTTGCAAAAACTCTAGGTAGTGAAGATAAACAAATTTTGTTCGTAGCTGGTAAAAGACAAGCTCTAAGTATTGTAAAAGATGGTGCTGATCAAATTAATCAACCTTACGTAATAGGTAGATGGATTGGAGGTACTCTAACTAACTTTGAAGAAATAAGTAAAAGAGTTAAGAGACTAGAAATGCTTAACGACCAAAAAGAAAAAGGTCTTCTAGCAAAGTACACTAAAAAAGAAAGACTTCTTATTGATAGAGAAATAGAAAAATTAGAAGACAGATTTGGCGGTATCGTTTCTATGAAAAGAAAGCCAGGAGCTTTGTTTATAGTTGATGCTTCTCAAGAAGAAATTGCACATGCGGAAGCTATAGTTACTAAAGTTCCAACAATTAGTCTTTGTGGTTCAGATTGCGATATTTCTGAAGTTGAATATCCTATAGTTGCAAATGACTCTTCTGTAGACAGTATAAAATATTTTGTAAATCAAATAGTAGAAGCATATAGAGAGGGAGTGAAGAATAAGAAGACTGTAGAACAAAAATAGTAGTCACTTTTCAGTTTTCAGTTATAATATTACGAACTGATTACTGATTACTTGTAACTGATAACTAAAATGATAACAACAGAACAAATTAAAGAATTAAGAAATATTACAGGTGTTTCAGTTATGGTTTGTAAAAAAGCCCTAGAAGAAGCAGGAGGTGATATTGATAAAGCTAAGATTATACTTACAAAAATAAGTGCAAATGCAGCTTCAAAAAAGTCTGACAGAACTTTAGGTTCAGGAACTATCGCTTCATATATACATGCAGGTGGTACTGTTGGTGCTATGGTTGAAGTTCAATGTGAGACAGACTTCGTTGCTAGAAATGAGGATTTTCAAAAGTTTGCAAGAGATGTTGCTATGCAGGTTGCTGCTACAGTTCCAGCTTATATTGTTGAAACTGAAATAAATGAAACAGAAAAGACAAAAGCTACAGAAGTTTTTAAATCAGAAATACTAGATAAACCGGCTGAAATGCAAGAGAAGATTCTAGAAGGAAAGTTAGCTTCATACTTTAAAGAAAAGGTTTTAATGAATCAGGAATATATTAAAGATCCATCAAAAAAGATTAGTGATATAGTTCAAGAGGCTACACAAAAGTTTGGAGAAAAGGTTGAAATAGTTAAGATGGTTAGGTTTGGAGTTCTAGAATAATTTTACTTTATGACAGATATAATCATTTTTGCAGCAGCGTTGTTTGTAATGGTGATTATTGTTTTAGTTAGATATATAGAAATAAAGAAACATAAAAATATCATATCTGAATCTTTAAGAGATAAGTGTGATCATTATGTGATTTTATTTTTTAAAAAGGCTAATTTTTTAGGAAGAAGACTTCGCGCTATTGTTGTTTATTCTGGTAAATATATTACTCATATTATTTCTCAGGCAATTGTTCAATCTTGGGAATTTTTTGTCAAAAAAACTGCTAAGTATATAAACATTGTGAGAGGTAAGGGTATTATTAAACACAAGAAGGGTTTCTCGTTTTTTATGAATATAATGTCTGAGGAACAGAGAAAAAGGATGGAATAGGGATTTAGTGGTTGTATTTTATATTTTTTTAGTTAATATGTATCAGCATAGTTGCCACCTTAGCTCAGTTGGTAGAGCAGCCGTTTTGTAAACGGCAGGTCGTCAGTTCAAGCCTGACAGGTGGCTCCAAGTTTGTCTCATTTCAGTATTGGAGATAAAATAAATATAAACTAATGCAAGACAGCTACACAAAATCGCCATATTTTCATGTTGCATTTGCTAGAGACCTAAAAGGAGGAGATAGGGTCCTTTATCGAATGTTGGAAATTCTGCCTGGTTTATTAACATGGGCTACTCTTATTGCAATAGTTGTATGTTCTTTTCTTTATCCTATATGGACTGCATATTTTATTATTGCATTTGATTTTTACTGGTTACTAAAGACTCTTAATCTCTCTATACATCACTGGCACAACTGGAGAAGGATGAATCACAATATAAAAGTTGATTGGACGGATAGACTTAAAGATTTTAAATACGAGCATCTTTATCATGTTGTTATCTTACCTTTCTATAAAGAAGGTTTAGAAATTCTTGAGGGAACTTTAGATTCTTTAAAAAATACAAAATATCCAAAAGATAGATTGGTTATTGTTTTAGCATCAGAGGAAAGAGCAGGCGATGAACCTTACAATAATGCTCTTATTGCTAAAGAAAAATATGATAATGTTTTTGGACATATTTTAATAACAAGACATCCTGCAGATTTACCAGGAGAAATGCCAGGTAAAGGATCTAATATTTCATATGCTGCAGAACAGGTTAGATTAGAAATTTTGGATAAAGAAAATATTCCTTATGAAAACGCATTAGTGTCTGCATTCGATGTTGATACTACTACTTATGATCAGTACTTCTTATGTTTAACTTGGCACTTCCTTACAACAGAAAATCCTTACAGAGCGTCATATCAACCTGTACCTCTTTATAATAATAATATTTGGGAAATTAACCCTGTATCAAGAGTTGCTGCACTTTCTAGTACTTACTGGCAAATGATTCAGCAAGAAAGACCAGAAAAGCTAGCAACATTTTCTTCACACGCAATAAACTTTAAGACTCTATATGAAGGAGGTTACTGGCAAAAGAACATGGTGTCAGAAGATTCTAGAATATTTTTTAACATGCTTCTTGCTTATGATGGTGACTATAGAGTTATTCCTATTTCTTATCCAGTATCTATGGATGCTAACTTCGCACCTACATTTTGGCAGACTATGATAAATATTTATAAGCAACACAGAAGATGGACTTGGGGAGTTGAAAGTGTTCCATATATATTATTTAACTTTATAAAACATAAAAAAATTCCATTATTTAAAAAAATAGATATTGCATTTACTCAGGTAGAAGGATTTTGGTCTTTAGCTACTAATCCAATAATAATTCTGGTTTTGGGGTGGTTACCACTAGCTTTAGGTGGAGCAGAATTTAGAAATACAGTTTTGTCTTACAATCTGCCACTTATGACAAGTAATCTTTTGACAATAACAATGTTCGGTCTGTTACTATCTGCTTTAATTGGTGTAACTTTGATGCCTAGGATGCCTAAGGAATATACAAGAAGAAAGTTAAGATCTATAAGTACTGTATTACAGTGGGTATTTGTTCCTTTTACTATAATTATATTCAGTGCTATTCCTGGAATTGAAACACAAACTAGGTTAATGTTCGGTAAGTATATGGGATTCTGGGTTACACCAAAAACTAGAGCAAAATAAAATATGAGACCACTTTCAAAAAAAACTAGAACACTGATGTTTATCCTCTTGTCTCTTGTATTCGTTATAGGTGCACCTGCACTTATACTTTATTCAACAGGCTATCGTTTAGGAGATGCTCTTTCTTTAATAAAGACTGGGGGAATCTTTATACATTCTAATTTATCAGGTACTCGTGTTTATGTTGATGGTGATTTTGTCGAAGACAATGGAATTATTCTGCGTAATACCTTGATACAAAATTTACGTCCAAACAAAACATATAATGTAAAAGTCGAGAAAGAGGGACATAATACATGGGAAAAAGATTTTCGTGTGTTACCGAATCTAGTTATAGAAGCTAAGGTCTTAATGCTTCCAGAGGAAATAGAATTCAGAGAAATATCTGATCCTAAATTAAATCCAGAATATAAAGTAATTTCTGAACTTTTTAAAAAAGATTCTCTAGGTCAGTTTGAGGTTGCTGTTTCTACTACAACTCCTAAAATTGTAGCAGGTGTAAAAAAACTAGTTATATCCACAAGTACAGAAGTATCTATTCCAAAATATATCAGTAATTTAGAGATAGAGAATATAGAAGACAAGAATCTTTTACGAGAAAAACAAAAAATGCTTTCTTGGCTTGAAAGTGGAAAAGTTAACGTTGTATGGGCGGGGGATGAAACGTCTCTTCCTTATTTGTTCTGTGGAGAAAAATGCCAAGACAAAATAGTTGTTTCCTATAAAGAACCAATACTTTATTATGACTTTATGCCGGGAAGAGAAGATGTTTTTATAATACTTACATCTTCTGGTATTCGCGCTATTGAAATAGATAATAGATCAAAGATTAATATCCAAGATATTTTGATTGGAGACAACTTAGATTTTAGAGTAGAAAATAACAACACTATTTTTATAAAAGATGGCAAGGTCTTTAAAGAGGTTGTGCTTTAAAAGGGGTCTGGCACTGTTTTTGTGTTTAAAAATATAAGAAAATTACTTTAATTAAGGAAAAAATGTCACAAAATGGTGCCAGGGCCTGACCCTTTTTGAAAATAGTGTACCACTAGAATCTAATTACTTTTCTGATAGAATAGCCCTTATGTCAGAAAACAAAGGCCATGTACATCCATTAACACAGACTATTAATCAGGTAGTACAAGTATTTGATGAAATGGGTTTTGATGTTTTTTCGATACCAGATATTGATAGTGAACATTATAACTTCGATGTTTTAAATATGCCTGATACTCATGCCGCTAGAGATGAACAAGATACTTTTTGGATAAAAGGTAGAAATAAGATAGTTGCTAGAACTCAAATTTCAGCTGCTCAAGTTAGAGGACCAGAAGAAAGGGGTGTGCCTATTAAGATTACTTATTTTGGAAAAGCTTATAGAAATGAAACTACAGATGCTACTCATGAAGCCTGCTTTCATCAATGGGAATGCACGGCTATAGGTAAAGATCTAAACCTCGGTCATATGAAATTTACAATTGAAAATATAATAAAAAGACTTTTTGGAGAAAACACAAAGACTCGTTTTAGACCGGGATATTTTCCTTTTGTAGAACCTGGCTTAGAAGTCGACATGTCTTGTTTTAAATGTGATGGTAAAGGATGTTCTGTTTGTAAAAATTCTGGCTGGATAGAGATATTGGGTGCTGGAATGTTACATCCAGTAGTTTTGAAAAATGGCGGTATTGATCCTTCAGAATGGCAAGGGTATGCTTTTGCTTTTGGATGGGATCGTGTTGTGATGCTTAAACATAATATTGATGATATACGCCTAATGCAATCAGGAGACCTAAGATTAATAAATCAATTTTAATATGAAAGTATCTTACAATTGGCTACAAGAACATATTGATGAAAAGCTACCAGCACCACTAGAGCTAGGTAAAATTTTAACCACTCACTCGTATCAGTTTGAGGGAATGGAAGATGTGGATGGAGATTTTGTATTGGATTTTGATGTGCAACCTAATCGAGCACATGATTCACTTTGTCATTATGGGATTGCTAAGGAAATAAGTATTTTAACGGGATTAACTCTTAAGGATTATCATTTTGATAAAAATAGAGAAGATTTTAAAACAGATTTAAAAGTAGAAATAAAAGATGATAGATGTAATAGATATATTTCTAGAGAAATAAAAAATGTAAAAGTTAGAGATTCTTCTCCAGAAATAAAGCATAAATTAAAAGTTTTAGGTCAAAGATCAATAAATAATATTGTTGATTTAACTAATATTGTAATGTTTGAAATAGGTCAGCCAACTCATGTTTTTGATAAAGGTAAGATAAAAGGAGACACTATTTTTGTGAGACCAGCAGAAATGGGCGAAAAATTTACAACATTAGACAATAAGGATATTGATTTTAAAAATGGAGAAATGGTTATTGCTGACAAGCGAGTTCTTGCGGTCGCAGGAATAAAAGGAGGGAAAGAAACAGGGGTGGATCAAGGAACTACTGATATTATTCTCGAAGCTGCAAATTTTAAGCATTCTGCAATTAGATTTGCTAGAAGAGATATAGGTATACAGACAGATTCATCTAAGCGTTTTGAGCGTGAAATATCCTCTACCTTACCAGAAATTGCAATTAATCGTCTTACAGATTTAATTTTAGAATATGCATCTACAGAGAAAACAGAAGTAAGCAATATTGTAGATATATATCCTAATCCGGAAAAACAATTTACAGTTTCTGTTTCAACTGAGCAAATAAATAAGTATATAGGTATAGATTTTAATAATAAAAATATTGAAGATATTTGGAAAAAGCTTAAATATTCATATACTCTCGATAATGATGTATTTAAGGTTTTAGTTCCTCATGAAAGAATAGACTTAAGAATAAAAGAAGATTTGATTGAAGAAGTGGCTCGTATATATGGATATGAAAATATCCAAAGTCGTGAAGTTTTTAGAGAAACTGAAAGGGTTATAAATAAAGAATATTTCTATGGAAATAAGATATTTAATTTCTTAATAAAAAATGGTTTTTCAGAAATATTTACATATGTACTTCAAGACAGAGGAAAAGTAGAAATTTTAAACCCTATGGCTAGTGATAAGAGTTTTATGAGAGATAGTCTGCTTATTGGTACACAAAATAGCCTTAAGTTAAATTTGCACAACATTGACCTTCTTGGACTTAAGGAAATCAAGACATTTGAAATTGGGAAAATATTTAAAGAAGACGGCGAATACCTATCTTTAGCTATAGCTTTACTAAATCCAAATATTAAGAAAAACAAAAATGAGGAAAATCTAATAGAGATTATTAAAGGTCTCGAACAAGAGCTTGGTTTGGAGTTAGCTGTAGATATAGTTGATCAATCTATTGTAGAAATAAATATCTCAAATATTCTAGAAAGATTACCAGAACCAAGCGGTGCTTATGATTTATATTTAAACAAGTCTGATGTTATATACAAACCATTTTCTATCTACCCATTTATTCTTCGTGATATTGCAGTCTGGGTTCCTGAAACAGTTTCAAAAGAAGAATTGCTTGGACTTATAAAAGAAAATGCAGGAGAACTTTTGGTGAAAGATAGACTCTTTGATGAATTCAAAAAAGAGGAAAGAGTTTCTTATGCTTTTAGATTGGTATTTCAGTCTTTTGAAAAAACACTTACTGATGTTGAGGTAAATGAAGTAATGAAAGTCATTGAGTCTAATATTAAAGAAAAAGGTTGGGAAGTAAGGTAATATTAAAATATGAGTGAATCAGAAATACTAAACACACCAGAATGGAATGATTTAGTCCGATTAAATCAAATAGGTCTTATTGGTAATAATGCGGACCATGCTTTATCTCAAATTTCTCAAAAATTACGTTTGAGGGAAGGAGATTCTGCATTAACTTTATCTTTAGCTAAAGACGAGAGGAAGATAAAACTTGCTATAAATTGGAGAGAATTAGAATTAGAACATCGATTACCTTGGATTATTTCTATTGCAAATCAAATAAGAATATTAGCTGTTGAAATGTTTGATTTGAATGTAGCTAATCCAACTGGTACTTTGAACGAAGAACAATTACTAGATTTTTTTAATGATAATTTAGATATTATTAAGTTCACTAGAGAATTAAATAATGACACACAAATGGCAGAAGACCAAGGTATTGGATCATTTATTTACATTTCTAATTTTAATGAAGTTGAAACTTTCTTGGTCGAAACATTAGACTTAATTCTTGCAAGAATATCTGAGTTAAAGGTCAATTTAAAAATAGATGATTTAAGTAATTAAGAGAATAATATAAAAATATGACAAATGGAGAAGATGAATATGTGCATTTTGATGGAGAGGGCGAACTTACATCTTTAGGAGAAGAAGCTATAGAAAAAAGACAAAGGCAGATTGAACTTGATGAAATAAGAAATACTCTTGTTTCAAGTACAAAGGGCATTTTGGAAGCAATAAATAAAAGTAAAAAAGACTCTGGTAATAAGTTTAACGTAGAGATTCCTAATGAATACATAAGATATGGTGTTAATGAGAATATAGATTTTTTGAGAGATGTGTCGGGAAAAATAGGTGTTATTTTAGAACAAATGGGTAGTGTTGATGCTGATTTTGTTATTGAAAATATTCCTGATTTGTTTAGGTTTGTTGACTATGTTGATACTCTTATTTACGTAGAATTGTCAAAATTGAAAGAAGGTGATCCTTATCCCTCATATGGTCAAAAATATTTAAATTCTCCACCTCCAAAAAGATCAAAGGATTACTCTTGGGACGATGGTCTTCCACCAGATTACCCTGATGACGAGAATGAAGAAGGTAAAAATGGCTCATAAACCTCTTTTGTTAAGTCTATTTTTCTGATACAATAGCCCAATAACTATGTCAGCAAAAGACGCAAAAAAGCACTATGGTGCAGATGAAATTACCGTTTTAGAGGGCTTAGACCCTGTAAGAAAGCGTCCTGGAATGTATATCGGTACAACCGGTCCTGAAGGCTTGCACCACCTTATTTGGGAGATTTTTGATAACAGTAGGGATGAAGCCATGGGTGGTTATGCTAACCGTGTTGAGGTGGCACTTTTGAAAGGTAATAGAATAAGAGTTGTTGATAACGGTAGAGGTATCCCTGTTGATACTCATAAGATTACAAAAGTTTCAGCACTTGAAACTATCATGACAACTCTACATGCCGGAGGAAAGTTCGGTGGTGAAAGTAGTGGATACAAAGTTTCTGGAGGTCTTCATGGTGTAGGTGCATCTGTAGTTAACGCTCTTTCTGTTTATACAAAAGTAGAAGTTCACCGAGATGGAGGAAAGTTCATGCAAGAATATTCTTGTGGTAAGCGTAAAGCTGCTGTTAATAAAGTTGGCACATCTAAGCTCAATGGAACAATAGTTACATTTGAACCAGATGTAGAAATTTTTAAAGAAATTGCATTTGATTTTAAGAAGGTTGTTAATCATTTAAGACAACAAGCATATTTGGTTAAGGGTTTAAGAATACATGTTATTGATGCAAGGGAAGTGGATGAAGTTCCTGATCTGGATGACACTGTTTATCTTAGTGACTCTTCTCTTGATGCAATATCACAGAATTTTTATTTTGAAGGAGGTTTGATGTCTCTTATAAAACACTATAATAAACTTGAAAAACCAATACACAAAAATATTTTTTATGTAGAAAAAGAAGTAGATGACGTTGCTGTTGAAGTTGCACTCCAGTATGTAGATGATATATCTCCTCGTTTAACAGCTTTTGCTAACAATATTTATAATAGTGAGGGAGGTATGCATGTGACAGGTTTTAAGACTGCTCTTACTCGTACTCTAAATAATTATGCAAAGAAAGGAGCGAGTAAAGACTTCGAAGCTTTTACAGGTGAAGATGTTTTGGAAGGTCTAACTGCTGTCGTTTCTGTAAAAATGCCTGAGATTCAGTTTGAAGGACAGACTAAGTCTAAGCTCGGTTCAGTTGAAGCAAGAGGTGCAACAGAAGCTGTTTTTGGTGAAGCATTCTCTGAATTCTTAGAAGAAAATCCTGATGATGCAAAAGCTATAATTCAAAAAGCAGTACTTGCTGTTAAAGCTAGAAAAGCAGCTAAAGCCGCAAAGGATTCTGTTCTTAGAAAAGGTGCTCTTGAAGGAATGACTCTTCCTGGTAAGTTAGCAGACTGCCAAACAAAAAGCGCTGAAGAGGCAGAACTATTTATCGTAGAGGGAGATTCTGCGGGTGGTACAGCAAAGACAGGTCGCGATAGAAGAACTCAAGCTATCCTTCCTCTTAGAGGTAAAATCTTGAATGTTGAAAGAGCGCGTCTAGACAAGATGCTTGCATCAGAACAAATTAAAAATCTTGTAGTTGCTCTTGGTACTGCAATTGGAGATACGTTTGATATTACAAAACTTCGTTATCACAAAATCATCATCGCAACAGATGCCGATGTCGACGGTGCTCACATTGCAACTCTATTGCTTACTTTTTTCTTTAGATACTTTAGACCTGTAATAGATGGGGGTTACTTATATATCGCTCAGTCACCACTTTATAAAATAAAACAAGGTAAAGAAATAACATATCTATATTCAGAAGAAGAAAAAATAAAAATGCTTGGTGAATCAGGTTCTGATATTGAAGAGGAGAGCGATATTAATAGCGATGATGTTGGAGGTGTTGTAGAAGAAACAGAAGCAGATACAAAAAAGAGGGAAGCTAAAACAACAGTGCAACGTTATAAAGGTCTTGGAGAAATGAACGCATCAGAACTTCGTGAGACTACTATGCATCCTGCAAACCGTGTTTTGAAACAAGTAACTATACTTGATGCAGAAGAGGCTGACAGAGTGTTTGATATGTTGATGGGTACAGATGTTCCAGCGAGAAAGTCTTTCATTACCTCAAATGCAAAGATGGCAGAAGTGGATATTTAAAATTAGTAATCAGTTTACTAGGATCCCTTAAAAAATACTGACCCCTGAAACCTGATCACTGATACCTAATTCTCAACCTCTAATTTAACAGATTTAGTATTATTACTCTCGCTTTCTTCTTTAACGTCCTTGCTTGAATCAAGTATAACTTTGATTGTGTAATTACCGCTGTCTATGTTTTCAAATTCAAGAGTTAGTTCACGGACTTCACCTGGTTTTAATGAGTCTTGTCTGTCAGATCTATATGTATCATCATTATCAAATGGCATGTTGTCTACTTGGAATCTCCATGATCCTGTAGATTCACCACCTTTATTTCTTACTTCAAATCTTATAGCTACATCGTCTCCTTCTTCTACTGTATCATCTTCTACAAATCTACTGCCAGAAAGTCTTCCAACTTCTAAATCACCAAAGTATAAATCTGCATCATCATTTGGGTCGTAGGTGGTTGTTGTATTGTTATTGTTGTTTGTACTTCCAGTACCTCTACCTGTAACGTTAACATAAGCATTGTTATTTGATTCTGAGTTTTCAGATATTGTATTTGCTGGGTCTACTGATATTACAACGACTTCAGAATTTTTTTCTTGAGAACTGAATGAAAGATTAAATCTCATTCCTTGTCCTGGAGCTAAAGATATTTGTAGGGGAGAGTATTGAACCTTATTTCCTTGTGAAGGGTCTGTATAAGTAAATTGCCATACACCAGAGTTACTTCCTCCAATGTTGTATATATCAAATTGTAATGCAGACTGATTTGGATATGAGTATGTATTACTTATTGCAAGGTCAGCTCTACTTGCATAAACAGGGGCATAATAGTTTTGTACTCTAGTTACAGGAGCTACGTTTGCTGGTTGAGCTGCTGGCTGAGTTGTTTTTGCTGGAATTTGTTCACCTGTTAATGTTGCGCTAGCTAAGTTTCCTGCTTGAGGTGTAGTGTTACCAGCTACTGCTCCTTCATTTTTTATTGTAACTGTACTTTTACCGTTGAATTTTGATTCTGTTTGACCTGCAGGAGTGTAATAAACAACTATAGGCACATCAACGAATGAATCGACTTTACTGTTAAATGCTGTCATTTCTACGTTTACTGTATCTGCAGGTAAAGTTAGGGGAGTATTACAGATCAGTCTTTTTGTATCTTGGCCTATGTGTATATCAAAGTTAGCACTATCCACACAATCATGAGTGATGCTATATGCACCAGGTTCTGTTGGAGAGAACTGCCAGTATGCAGAAAATCTTTCCCCACTTGATAAGTCTTTATTATTAACCATTACTGCGATATCTCCATCTGATGGTTTTAGTAATTTACCAAAAGATGAACCTGCTTTTGAAAAAGAAGAGAAGACTGCTGGTACAAAGTTTAAAACAGCCCATGCAAGTAGTACTAAAATTATAATAACTCCTACTATAAATAGGATTTTTGATAATAAACTACGTACGCCGGTTGAGTTACTCATATCGCGATATTATATCACATTTATCATTTATGTCAATATAATACGTAAGCGCCTGTCCTTGTCTCAATTTTTTTAATGAAAATTATGCGAGTTAAGACCGCCGAACTACTAAATAAGTTGTTAGGATTCTAATTTCTTGCTTTTTAGCGACTTTCTGATAATCTCTAGAGACTATGTCTCAAGATAGATTGATAAAAATAAAATGTTCTGAAACAGGACATGTTCGCTATACTAGAAAGAATAAGAAGACTGACGAAGGGAAGAAGTTAGAACTTAAAAAGTACAATCCTAAACTTAGAAAGTACACTGTTTACAAGGAAACAAAGAAATAAGATAAAAACGCCACATAAACGTGGCGTTTTTTAATAAAGTCTAATTTTAAAAAATAGTAGTGTAATGCATATATGCTAATTTTTAAAATGTCATGTGGAAAACTATTTATGTATATATTTTTATAGGACTTACAATTGAACAAAGATTTGTTTTTTATTATTTATACTTTAATTATTTACAACAATGCAATTTTTTACAAAAAATTTATTTAAAAAAATAGCCGTAGTTTTATTATTAGCATTGTCACTTCATCAAACAGCATCCGCTCTTACTTCAGCAGAAGCTGACGCAATAATTAGTGCATTAAGATCTATACAACAAATTTCTGATACGCAAGTTAGTGCTATTAGAGGCTTGGTAAATGAGGGTCTTCCTCCTACAGCCTCAATTGGTATCAACGGTCAACAAGAATATACAGTAAGAATTGGAGAAACAATTCCTGCAATAACATGGGCAGGTACTCCAAGTACTACAGCTTCACCTA